>Ga0157364_1006334_pt1 | contig 12144 bp, 15 predicted proteins | sample AttsexASBM2_FD_111476 | JGI IMG/M metagenome (GOLD analysis project Ga0157364, IMG submission 111476) | Fungus gardens microbial communities from leaf cutter ant in Ribeirão Preto, State of São Paulo, Brazil - Atta sexdens ASBM2 | ecosystem: Host-associated > Fungi > Mycelium > Unclassified ...
ACAAAGTAGTCTACCTTATATACTACTACTCATGGTCCATGCTCACTACTGTGCACCCTACCCTAAATGACCATGTATATGACATGAGGCCAACATGTGTTGTTTATGTTGTATGACGTCACTTTATTCCAGAACCTTCTACTCCATTCTCCCAAGTCTCATGATCAGTCTTGTGACTATGCCATCAACTTGTGACTGATGTGACAGCATGACAGATGAACCCTAACCCAAGTTGTTCTAAAAATAGAAAATAAAAGAAAAAGAAAAATAAAGATAAAATAAAGTGAAAAGAGAAAATAAAAATGAAGTCCACCATCAATGATCTTGACAGCAGGAGAAATAGAACATGAGATGGTGGAAGAATTTTTGACAAGCTTAAAGAAGGAATTTAGTGGAGGAGAAGAGGAGTCGGTGAAAGCAGTGGAACTAAGAAAGCTGGAGCAGGAAGAAAGGACTATGGAGGAGTTTGTACAGGAATTCAAGAGAGCAGCAAGAGGAAGCAGATATGAGGGAAGGCTGTTAGTAGAAGAGTTTAAGAGGGGAATAAACAGAGCAATTAGGAGGAAGTTGATGGAAGTGAAAAATCAGCTGGGCTCTATTGAACAATGGTACAAGAGGGCAACAGCCCTTGACAGAAATTAGAGAGAAAGTAGGAGGAAAGAGGAGAGGTTGAAAGAAAAGAAGGAGACAGGAAGAGAAATGCAGAAGCAGGAACAGAAGACAATAATGCCATGACCCTTAATGTGGCAGAGGAGACAAATATCTTCCCAGCAGGCGACAACAGGGCCTGCTCTGATAGAAGGGATCGAGAGGACGAATGTAGTAGTAGTGAGGGGGCAAGAGTAAGGATAGGATGTGGGAGTTCCTCTCAGACGGAACACTTATGCAATGGAAGTAGATGGGGGGAGGAACTGTTATGCTTGTGGAGGATTTGGGCATATGGCCTGCCATTGCAGGAACAGAGAAAGAGGAAGGGCTATAGAGGGAAGGAAAGTAGAGTATGGAGGAGGAAGGATCAAGGAGATTAACGATTACACAAACAATTTAAAAGAGGTGGAGAGTCTAGAACTTCTTGACTAGATTCTCACAATAAATATAGTGTATTAGCTACAGAAATAAATGCTGATATACCTAAATCAGAGAAGAAAGTAAGAAAAGTAGAAGGGAAAACACTAAGGAAGGTAATGGTAAAAATCAGACTAGAAAGAGTGGATACACAGGAAGGAGTAACAGTGGAGGCATTGTTAGACAGTGGAGCGACAGGATTGGTGATGAGTTTAGAGTTCGTAAGAAAACAAGGTTTTAAATTAAAAAAGTTGGAAAGGCCAAGAAATGTGGATAGGTCGTTAAACAAGGAAGAACCCATAGAGCATATGGTAGAGGTGAATATTTATTATCAGGGACATAGGGAAAGGACAGAAATTGACATGATAGGTAGACAAAAATGGACAGTGATCTTGGAAATGCTGTGGTTGGCACACTACAATCCTGAGATTGATTGGAGAATAGGGAAAGTAAAGATGATAAGGTATTCAGAGGAATGTGTGTCAAGAACAAAAGAAGTGGACTTAGTATTTTTCTATTTTTCTTTCTCATTTTTATTTTATTTTTGATTTATTTTCCATTATTCTATTTTTAGAACTAGGGTTAGGGTTAGAGTGACAAGGTCACACTGTCACACAGCAGATTACATCAGATGACACAGTCACATGTCACATGTCACATAGAAGGAGGTAGAAGGTTCTGAAAGGATGACATCATACAACGTGTGAAACACATGTTGACCTTGAGGCATACACATGGTTGTTTAGAGTAGGTTAGAAATAGCTTGCACAGACCATTAGGTATTTGTATATAAGGTAGACCATCTTGTACAGAGTTCTTTATTGAGTTCTCTTGTGTAAACCCTATACAAGGTTCTTCCCATTGATCAACTCTAAGGTCTTTGAGTTGTAACAATATGGGAAGCAGTGGAGACTGGTGCAAGAAAAATTGGGGTGGGAGAAGCAGAAGGAAGAAGAAGTGAAGGAAGAAGCCAGAAAGAAGAGAGAGGAAAAAGATAAGAAAAAGAAACAAAAGAAAGAGAAAATAATGGAAGTTAAGAAAGTAGCAGAAGAATGGGAGATCTGGGATGAAGAAGAAGAAGCAGCAAGATTGGAAGAGGAGGTGAAGAAGCTGGTGCCCAAAAAGTTTCACCAATGGATTAAGGTATTCGGTAAGAAACAGTCAGAGAGGATGCCAACTAGAAAAGTATGAGACTACACAATAGAGACAAAGAAGGGATTTTTACCGAGAAAAGGAAAATTGTATCTATTGTCAAGGGAGGAAAGGGAGGAAGTAAGAGAGTTTGTAAAGGAGCAGTTGAGAAAAGGATATATTTGGCTGTCAAAATCACCTCAAATAGTGCCAGTATTCTTTGTGGAGAAGAAGGATGGAAAGAAAAGGATGATGTAGAACTATAGGTATTTGAATGAGTGGACAATTAAGAATAACTACCTACTCTCATTAATATTGGACATCTTGGAAAATATTGAGACAAAGAAAGTCTTCATGAAAATGGACCTTAGATGGGAATACAACAATGTAAGAATTAAGGAAGGAGATGAGTGGAAGGTGGCATTTACCACACTGGAGGGGTTCTTTGAACCTACAGTAATGTTTTTTGGGCTAACCAATTCACCAGCAATGTTTCAGGCAATGATGAATGAGTTGCTAAGAGATTTAGTTAACACAGGAAAGGTAGCGGTATTTATCGATGATGTCATAGTAGGAATGGAGATGGAAGAAGGGCACGATGAGATAGTAGCAGAAGTAATCAGGAGGTTGGAGGAGAACAATTTATATATGAAACTAGAGAAATACAAGTGGAAGGTATGAGAAGTAGGATTCTTAGGAGTGGTAATCGGGCCAGAAGAAATTAAGATGGAGAAAGAAAAAGTGAAAGGAGTGTTGGAGTGGCCAACACCTAAGTGTGTCAAAGATGCACAAAAATTCTTGGGACTGGCAAATTACTATCGCTGATTCATTGAAGATTTTGTATCTATAGCCAGACCTCTGCATGACCTGGTGAAAAAAGATTAGAAGTGGAATTGGACAAAGAAACAGGAGGAGGCATTTAGAGAGTTGAAGGAGAAGTTCATAAAAGAACTGGTGCTAGTGGTGCCAGACTTAGACAAAAAAATGCAGGTGGAGGTAGATGTGTTAGATTATGCGATGGGGGAAGTGTTGTTGATGGAAGGAAAAGATGGAGTATGGAAGCCAGTAGCATTCCTTTCTAAATCCTTAAATGAAACAGAAAGAAATTATGAAATCCATAACAAAGAAATGCTGGTGATTATTAGGGGATTGGAAGCTTGGAGATACTTGTTAGAAGGGGCACAATTCAGGTTTGAGATCTGGATGGATCACAAGAACCTGGAGTATTTTATGAAGGCACAAAAATTAAATAGGAGACAAGCTCAATAGGCTTTATACCTGTCTCAATTTGATTTTACTTTGAAACATGTACTGGGAACAAGAATGGGAAAGGTGGATGGGTTGAGTAGGAGACCAGACTGAAAAATAGGAGTAGATAAAGATAACAAAAATCAAGTAGTTGTAGAAGACAGTTAGGTACATAGATTAGAAGAAGTAATTATTGAAGGACCAGAAGTAGAAGTAGTAGAAAAAATAAAAAGGGCTAGAAGTAAGGATGAAGAGGTAGTTAGAATAGTAGAGAAGATGAAAAAAGCAAAGGTGAAGGAACTATGAGGAAATGAGTAGCAGATAGAAGGAGATTTGGTGTTAAAGGAGAGAAAAGTATATGTACTAAAAGACGAAGAATTGAGAGTAGAAATAATCCAGTTACATCATGATGTACTGGCAGTAGGACATAGAGAAAGATGGAAGACAGTGGAGTTAGTTATCAGGAATTACTGGTGGCTAGAGATAACAAGAGATGTAGGAAGATACATTGAAGGATGTGACTTGTATCAACGAATGAAGAACAGAATGGAGGAAGTGGCAGGAAAGTTGAAGCTAGGAGAAGTACTAGAGAAACTATGGACATACATATATCAGTAGATTTTATTACCAAACTACCAATGGTAGCAGAAAAAGATGCAATCTTAGTGGTCTGCAACAGACTATCAAAGATGACGCACTTTGTAGTGACTATGGAAGAGACATCAGAAGGGTTAGCAAGACTCTTCAGAGATAATGTGTGGAGGTTACATGGTTTACCAGAGAGTGTGGTGTTAGATAGAGGACCACAGTTTGCTGCAGAACTAATGAGGGAGCTAAATAAGATGTTGGGGATTCAAACGAAGTTATCAACTACTTTTCATCCACAAACTGATGAACAAACAGAACAAATGGATCAGGAGCTAGAACAATATCTCTAATTCTTTGTGGACCATAGACAAAAGGACTGGCCAGAGTAGATAGCATCGGCAGAGTTTGCAATAAATAACAAAATACATTCAACTACAAAGATATCCCTATTTATAGCAAACTACAGAAGGGAAGTGAGAATGGGGGGAGATATACGAAAAAAGGGAAAAGTAGAAAAGGCAATGGAGTTTGTAGAAAGAATGAAGAGAGTACAGGAGGAAGCCAGGGCAGCACTAAAAAAGGCGCAGGAAGAAATAAAGAGATATGCAGACAGAAACAGAAGGAAGACAGAGGAATGGAAGAAAGGAGATAAAGTAATGCTAAGCATCAAGGACTTAGTATTCAAGGAAAGACCAGTATGAAAACTGGTAGAAATATATGTGGGGCCATATAAGATAGAAGAAGTTGTGTTGACAAATGCAGTGAAATTACGATTACCGAGTTCAATGAGAATTTACCCAGTGGTCAACATAAGCTGAATAGTCCAATACAAGAAACAGATGAAGGGACAAAAGAAGGAGGAAGAGAAACTGATTGAAGTGGAAGGAGTAGAAGAATGGGAAGTGGAAAAAATATTAAACAAAAGAAAGATAAGAGGAGTAGAGAAGTATTTGGTGTGATGGAAAGGATTTACGGCAGAAGGAGATATCTGGGAAAGAAAGGAGGATTTGAAGAATGCAAGGAAAGCCTTGGAAGAGTTTGAAGGAAGGATGAATGTAGAAGTAAGGAGGCAAGAGAGAATAGATATGGCAAAAAAGAGAGACTTCAGAAGAGGAGAGCTATTAGAAAAGTTCACAGTGAGAATGTTATATGGGTAAGATGATGGAAATTTTGAAAAAGAATATTTGAAGAAGTTAGAGAGGAATTGAAGAAGATAGAAGACAGTTTCTCTGGAGGAGAAACCTTAAAAAGAGAGTAATGTCAAGTTTACAAACAGTGGACTTAAGATTTTTCTTTATTTTATTCTCATTTTCATTTTCATTTCAATTTATCTCTTTACTTTTCTATTTTTAGAACATAAGGTTAGGGTTAGTGACAGTCATGGGTCATGAGACACATGGAAGAACGAAGAAGATTCTGAAGAGATGATATCATACAACGTATGATATATATGTTGATCTTAAGGCATATATATAGTGGTTTAGGGTAGGCTAGAAATAGCTTGCACAGACCATTAGGTATTTGTATATAAGGTAGACTATCTTGTACAGAGTTTTCTATCGAGTTCTCTTGTGTTACTTCTATACAAGAGTTATTTTTTTGTCCAACCCTAAGAACTTAAGTTTATAACACTATGCTGCTATACATTCTATCTTCTAGCATATGACCTCTTTAAATTCTATGAAGAAAAGTATATGGCTTAGAATATTGCTTGGAAAACTTAATTTTCTCTAAATTAGCTACTGTTGAAGGGTAAAATAAGAAACATCTAGTTTATTGAGTATGTATATGTGTTTGATGATTGTTACAATTATTTAACAGATGTTCACTTTATATATGATATAACTTGGATATATATAGGGTTCATATCATATACCATCTAATATTTATACTCTTTGTTGGGATAACAAACTGGTTGTGAGTCTAATACTTGGACTATTTGCTTAGACCTTCTGTTAGAACCATAGCTTGACCTTAGTTATCTTTTCTTTCATATATATATTAGTGCCATATGTTGTAACAACCATTAATCAAAATAATCAATAGTGTACTAAGTAGTCTTATAGAGCAAGAGTCTTGTGAGAATTACAAGAAAACTTAACAAGAAGTCTCCAATATATTGCCACCCTATTTATACTATAGATATCTGGTTTATGCTAATGATAAATAACTTTACCCTAAAGTCTATAACATACTGTAGATATGTATCTTGATGTCATTCTCCTAGTTTTTTCTACAATGTTCTAAGCTTATAATATTATGTCATATAACATATACCTTTTTATTGTCTAAGAAATTAAAGAAAAATAAAATAAAATAAAATAAAATAAAAATAAAAATTAAGAGTTTAAGTGTACTATAACACTGTATTACTTGGACATCTTATTTCTCATTGTTACAACTCAAAGACTTTAGAGCTAGTCAAGGAGAAGAACCTTGTATTAAAGTTAACATAAGAAAACTCAATAGAGAACTTTGTACAAGATTGTCTACCTTATATATCTAGACTGATGGTCTGTGCTACTACTATAATTAGCCTACTCTAAATAACCATATGTCTACCTTAAGTTCAATATATATTTATACATTATATGACATTATTTCTTCTAAAATCTTTTACTGTCTTCTATTGTATTATATGACTGATGTGTGATACTAGGTCTTGTCATGTGACTATTTGTGACAGTGACATATAACATCATACTAAACCCTAACCCTAGTTTTTTCAAATAGAAAATAAATAAAAATAAAAATAAAAATAAAATAAACTTAAGTTTACTGTCTGTGATTCTGACACTCATGCTACTTTAAGTGACTGAGGTATAGACACTCTTTCTAAATATTATTATACTTAATCTAATAGTATTATATAGTTATTACTATTTCTTATAGGTATTGAATATATTTAGTTTATGTGTTACTTTGAGTGACTGAGTTATTACTGTTTCTTACACTCTTTCCACTCTCTTCTAGTACAGATTACACTTCATTCTAATCATTCATCAATTCAAGAACCAAATCCTACATTTTTCATTAATCTTATAGAGTTTCAAACAACAATCTAGAATATGTACAACAGCAGAATATTATTAAATTAATACTTCTGTGTTTGAGAACATTGGCTACTATATACAGTTTCTTAGTCTAATAATTAACTAAGATTGTTTCACACTCACTTTGTTACAAACTTTATTCAGCTTATATCTCCACAACCAGTAGACTGATTTTCACAAACTCAGTTGTGCTGTAAAGCTCCAAATAAGGGCTATCTGCACATATGTGGAATGTATAAAAGCAATAACAAATGACTGAGATATTAGGCCATCAGTAGCTGTAAAAGCTTTATCTGCTAATATCTCATGAACAGCTGAACGGATTCGCACGATTGAACTTGCTTTGGAAAGTGCTCATCAATCTGTTTCCAACGATATATATTGTGTCTCAAAGCAATAAGTATTGGTAGAGATACAAGCATACCAATGTAGTGACATAATTAGTTACCTTCTAAAATTAGTCTGACAGCTCCCATCAGATACAAGTTTTGATCATGTGATAGCAACAGCTTGTGCATGAACTATCACTCTTTTGTATATATACTTCTGTGTCTGAGGATTAGATCTCAGACTTAACAACATCAATTTACATCAATTTATATCATTCTTTATTCTTTATTATCTGTATTGATCTTAATTATCATTGTCATCATTATTGAACTTCTGAATCACTCCTAAACCTCTGAGGGTGCACCCAAGGTTCAGATATCATAAATAACTGAGTAGTTCATTTTATGATACACTCTAAGTACATCTAAACCCTCTTTTCTGAAAATGACTATGTAACAAGTTAGGCTAGATACAACAATCTTCTATTAAAGCCAAGATTGCTCTACTTACATAATACTATTTCTGACCCATCTTTTGTACTACTTACAGATAATCCTAGTGAATATAAATTACTCTTAACAGTTTATTTCATCTATTGACTCATAACTACTACACCTTGTATATTTTCTTATATTGTATTAGTCAGTGTTTTATGTAGTAGCAGAGGCTTCTATATGTTCTTCTTATGTTTCTCTCATTTTATTCTTTAAGAATGTCTTTTTCTCTTTCTTACTCAAGTCTTTGCTGTTACAACTCAAAGACCTTAGAGTGGATCAATAAGAAGAATCTTGTATTGGGTTAACACAAGAGAACTCAATAGAGAACTCTTTACAGGATTGTCTACCTTTTATACTAAAGGCACATGGTCTATGCTATGTACTCCTAGCCTACCCTAAACAGCCATGTGTGTACCTCAAGGCCAACATACATTATACATATTGTATAATATTATTCTTCTAGTACCTTTTACACCCTTCTTCCTGTGTTACATGACTAACCCTAACCCTACATTCTATAAATAGAAAAATATGAAAATAAATCAAAAATAAAATAAAATAAAATAAAATAAAATAAGAAAGAAAATGAAAAAACTAAGTCTACACTTTTTGTTCCTGACATTTGCTGTTACATACCATCTGACATCTGCACTCTTCCCATCCTCTTCCAGTACAGATTAAACTCTATTCCAATTAACTTAAGGACCAAACCTTGTATTTCTTATCAATCTTATAGAGTTTCAAATAATAACCTTCATAGTGTCTGATTATTACAAAATAAACTTGCTGCAAAGCATTCTGCTTAGTAAGCACATGGTATGCAATCAGTAGAACTAATTAGGCAGTTGATGAAAATTTTTTACATAAGTTGAACTACTACTAATATTACTTATCTCTTATTGTCACTTATACTTTTCTAGCTCTCTATTATAGTATTCACTACAAGTAAGTGGTTTCCAGTTGTTCACACACTGCTGTGCATTCTGTTCATCTCAATAGGTTATAGGCCCTAGCTGCCTTGATCTCTAGTTAGTATTTTTTTAGGCTGCTTTCTATTGATAAGAATTTGACCAACTTTATTAGTGAGTTAACATCTTGTTGCTTCTAGACCTGTTATATATTAAGCTGATTCTAAATCACTCCATGCTTATGAGATCTTCTTGCACTTTATATATGCTAATAGCTCATCACTAGTTGGGTTGAACATTTGTACTCTAGCTGGCTACACTTGTTTTCTAATTCATACTGATTATCTTTATTAATAACAATGGCCAACTTTGTTGCTACTCTTTCCAAACTTACTAATCTTTTGTGGAAAATCTATGTCAAATTAACTCTTGCTGCTATCATCAACTCTGAAGCTGTCTTCACTGTTAATGATATGCTAAATACTTTGGTACTCTCTTAAACTACTGATGTAAATCAAATAGCCAGGAGAAACTTTTAAAGCTTCCAAGCCTTAGTTGTTCTTAACTCTACTTTACTAGATAATTTATTATTGTATAGATAGCCTAATGCTAAGGCCCTTTGGACTCATCTACAGACTCTTATGGGAATATCTGGCCTAACATTAATTTTTGCTGACTATCAGAGAACAATCACATTCTAAATTTCTAGTAATTGGAACCTTACTTCCTAAATTGCTAAGCTTGATTCTCTTTACATGAGACTCTGTAGGAATAACTGTGACATCCCTTCTATCTTGAGAGCAATGACTTTTATCTGCACTCACTTACTCATAGGATTCCATTTCTGCTTCTATTCTTTCTTCTCATATGTCATATGCAAGTCCACCTGTCTGGAAATAACATCACTATGGTGAAACCACCTCCAAATCATACAAGCCCGCCTTCCACGGCGGCCACCTTTCTCGCAACATGTCTCATGGTGGTGCTGCAACCATCCGGGTATTCCATCTTCCATAGCGGAGATACTCCTATTCAACTTGGTCTTCCATGATGGAGTTACTCCTGTCAGTGTCTCAACACTGAAACCTCCACTTGGGGTAATAGGAGTATTACTACTGAAACTCCGAGCATCTCCTACTATCAGTTTGTATATAAGACTAGTAGTTACACTGTAATTCGCTAGTCTGATAATCAACAAAGATAATCTCTTATTGAACTTAATCTCCAGTGTTCAATGGCGACACACCAATCAGCACTCACTTCCATCTCAGACTTCTTCCCATTATCTGAAGTTGCGACTATGCGGCAGACAGACAGTACAGCACATAAGCTGAAGCCAAGGTTGTTCCACAAGTCCACTCATCTCCGAGTCCATTCCACAGACTTCCATCCCGATGTGAACCGCACCTGATAGTATTATCAGACTCCCAAGTCTGCTGTCGCTTCTGAGCAGTTCTGCCTGCTAAACCTTCTGTCACAGTTCCATCTGCAATCCATTTCACCTCACACTTCAAAGTTCAAATGGTTTCCTCTTGCCATAATTCTTCAACTCCAGTCCCACCACTTGGGACACCCTTCAACACAATCTCGTGTTTCAGTGACCAGATGGCTTATCCACCAAATGCACCACAATGTTTAAGATGAATCCATCAAAGAGGCCGTTCATCTCTAAAGTCTCCTTCCAGTACAATCCAACCTGGCCAGACAATTTCACCTGTTCCTGGCCCAAGTATCATCTCTGTGGACAATGATCCTAATTGGGAGGATGCTCCAGCTAATCCTAGTACTAACAATAATATAGCTAATAGACCCACATCCTCTACTCGCTCATGGTCAAAATCCTGTCAGAGTAATAATACTAATGAACAATTGGCTGAAGTACTTGGTCGACTTGGTAATACCCTTAATTCTAATCAGACTCCCGGACCCAATACTAATTCAAGGGAAACTAAAGCCCACATCCCCGACACTTTCAGCGGCACTGAGCCTGATAAGCTCAATAATTTCCTGTTTCAATGCCAGCTATATTTTCACACTAATCCAGTGCAATTCGACACAAACATTGTGAAAATCAACTTCACAATGACCTATCTTACTGGAGTAGCCCAGGACTGGTTTGAGATAGGCCTCAACCAAGAAGACCAGGGTATCCTTCAAGACTGGCTCTCTGACTGGAACTTATTTGTAGACAAGCTACGTCGACATTTTGGTCTCTTGGACCCCATTGGTGAAGCGGCCAACATGCTGGACAATCTCTGCATAAAGCCTGGCAACAAGATTTCCACTTACAATGTGGACTTCATACACTATGCCTCCCAACTAGGTTGGGGAAATAGTGTTCTGTGCCATTGCTATTACCAGGAGCTTCCCAATTGGATCCAGGATCCTATCTCCACCCAGGAACAAGGAAAACCCACCTCGTTTCAGGATATGTATGCTTTAGTGATGACTATCAATCACTGCTACTGGGAAAGAGACCACAAATACCATCATGCAAGGTAGGTAGAGAAAGAGGCCCTTGAGTCTCACTCCCGGAAGCAAGGAAAAGCTTCCACCTCCGGCTCTGCCATAGCCTCCCAGAACAAGGTAAATTCAGCTCCAGCAACTTCATCTGCCAAGAACTCTTCCCCTAAGTTATCTTCATCTCCTGCTTCCAAGAAGCAACCCAACACTCCGTGGGTGGACCTTTCTTCCAAGCTAGCCAGCAATGGCAAGTTGACCAGTGATGAGCGCAAGAAGCATCTTGAAAACAATCTGTGCCTCTATTGCGGTGCAGGAGACCACAAGCTGGACTCCTGTCCTAAGAAGCAGATCACAGTCTCTCCCAAAGGCCACAGTGCTTCAGCAACTGCTGATACTCCGGTAGCTGTTTCTGAGAAACCCTCAGAAAAATAGAAAGCAACCCCTAGGACTCTGCACAGACTGAGGGCTGTGTTGAGCTTCCCTGTGCAGCAATGAGTCCAATTTGACTCAATGCATCCGCTCTTTTCAATCTGTATTCACTTTTTGTTTCCCTTACTTCTTTCTTGATCCTTGGTCAGGATTACCTTAATAAAATCCCATTCCAAGCTCTTGTCGACTCCAGGTCTACTCATTACTTTATAGACTCTAAATTTGTGGATACTCACCATCTGAAGACATCTGCAACTCCTCCAGTTGCTCTCTGCTTGTTTGATGGTTCATCTAACAGCACCATCTCTGAAATTGCCAACTTGCCCATAATTTTTTCCACTGGTGATTGTATGAATCTGGACTTCTATGTCACTCCACTTGATTCTTCCTGCTCTTTGGTCCTTGGATACAACTGGCTTGCCTGACACAATC
>Ga0157364_1006335_pt1 | contig 12144 bp, 4 predicted proteins | sample AttsexASBM2_FD_111476 | JGI IMG/M metagenome (GOLD analysis project Ga0157364, IMG submission 111476) | Fungus gardens microbial communities from leaf cutter ant in Ribeirão Preto, State of São Paulo, Brazil - Atta sexdens ASBM2 | ecosystem: Host-associated > Fungi > Mycelium > Unclassified ...
ATAATATATTTTTTGAAATCACAGTTCAAGTCACGGAATGTATAAAATTGCGTTCATGTTCATACACGTTCGCAACGATATGAATATGCTCAGCCAAGTTTCGTACAGAACACATTACCTGACACTGTGCGTATAATTCATACCAGGCTATAATGACGCAACGGAGGTTGAGGTTTGAAGACGTCGAAACGCCTGGCGTTGATTGAAAGGACGAAGGATGACTCGAATTTGTAATCAAACGTTCACGAGAGACGACACCGCCGCTGCCGCACGTCGACGTCGAGCCTCGTATGCGCCGTTGATTCGAATTCTCTGGAGAGATTGTGAGCTACCGGAATTGCTGCTGCATGTAGGCCAAAGTTAGGCGCGACACCTGATTATTTAGATCGCATTATCTCTTACCTCTCGTGCTGGATTTTGCAAAATTAACTACCGCTTTGCATTCAGCGAGAGAGTTATAGTGCTAGCTTCGGTACCTTGCTTCCTGTAGTAGACCGGCGATCGCACTGAAAACCCGCTCGTTTGAAAGACATTAAGGTAATAGCTATTTCGTAATACGACCCGTTATAACTATTCTATATTTCGTTTCAAAGCGAGGTTTTTGAGAGAGAAACATGATAGAAATCCAGCGAATAAAGAAATACTCTAGCAGATAAATGTGTGAGCTTTAATCGGAATTTTATTGGTATGTAAATGAATGATGAATATCGGAATCCATAATCAACTCGTGAAAGGTTCAGTTTGTCAGTTTTGTACAAGCCAATAATTATCCGGTTGCATAAAGAGCTAATTAATTAAAGCGCCAATTTTTCAATGTTCCCCTTGTCTGTGTCACTGTTCGCATAATTATTTTCCGCACGATGTATTGATTATTATTACATAATAAAACACATCAGCTTGTATGCATTTCGTAGCGTGGAATATACCGAAATTCGTAATCAGCAAAGCGAAAAGACCACCACAAATTGAATATAGAATCGATTGTATATGTAAAAAAACTGATTAATTATCAATTCATTAATAAGAGTACAGATTCACCAAATTATTCTGCTTTTCAAAAATGTTTCGAAAATTTTAGCAGAAACAGTAAATTGTTGAAACTATTAATAATTTTGTACAATAAACTAGAATCTATGCGTAATTAATGAGATTTTTATGCTAAGTAAGATTGATGACAACTAAGAATTTCATTTACCAGAGATATTAAATGTTTTTATTTAATAATATTTAAATCATTTATTGATGTATGGAGTGAAAAACTTACATATACTAAATATATTATTTTAATACAAAACTTTTTATTAACTTAATTATTTATTATAAAAAGTTTTACATATGCTGCCTGATTTCAAAGTGTACTCCTTAGATTTTAATACTTTTTCGTAAATTATATATTAGTCAATATTTCATAATCTTTTATAACGAGGCAAGTATCCCATACGGAGATGTCCGTCATATGTTACTTTTCGGCTTCGTGCCCCGGGATATCGGGGGCATTCATAATGAACCGCTAAATGGCTTGGCACGTCGCGAATGCAAGGTCCAAGCTTCATTCGAGAGATCGTCGTCCAGAAATTTGCAGTTGCGAACGGAACTTCTAACAGGTGCCGAACGATAATTACTGTAGTGTTGGACAAGGGAGATGACCGCGGGAGATATACGACCCAGATGTTTTGATACTTCGTGCGGACTGCACTCGCGAGAACTCTTGTGAGGACGACTTGTTACTCTCGGAACAATAGCGCAAGAGACGGAGAAACGATTACAAGCGATGGGCGAGAATAGAGAAGGATAAGCAGATGAAAAAAAGGGGATTGAAAGAAAGAGGGACGATGGACGACGAAGGGCCGTGCATGGTTAGAAAGGCGAGATGATGGTGCAAGAAAAGAGAGAAAAAAAAAGAAAGACGATGGTAAGGGGGCGATCGATGAACGGCAATGGAGGAGTAAAGGGAAAAGGAGAGGGAGAGAGAGAAAGAGGAAGCACCGCGGTTCAGTCGACCTAATGAGCTCTCCGGCTCCGGGACGAAAATAATTATAGAAATTTCCTGCCGATGAACGAAGCACCTTAAGAAAGATTGCCTCCCATTAATAAGCCACAGACGTATTTGCCTCCAGAATTATAATCAGGCTACGAGTTGAGAGCGCTCGTGTTTCCGTGAAATTCGTGCGTCGTTCGGGGCACGCCGGAACGATTCGGCCTACAATAGATTAATATGCTTAGCTCATGTTCGTCGGCGAACGATGAATCACGTCACTCGTGATCTTATTAATTTTTCTGTTTCTCTTTCGATCTCTACAAGCAAAGATACATACAGAAGAGTGATTTTACTGAAGTATTTAAAAATTTAACCAGATACACACACAGATCTGAAAATAGGATTTTATTGGAAAAAATTATTATATATAGGACGCTCAAGCAATGAGCAATGTTACAAAAATTTGACATTCTAGCAATCAGTTTGACCATTCTACATAATTATTATAGTCTAATAAAATTATTTTCAGATCTGTAGTTAGCTAAATTTTTAAATACTTTTTTCATCGTTCCATGTAGCAATGTATACAACACACACAATATATCAAATATCGAATCAGTGTGTTAAATATTGTATTAGAAATTTTATATTTGTTTGCGTGTATATATTCTTGTATAATAATCAATGGTAGTTACTTGAATAGTTCATATCACGATGGACGACTGTAATATTCGAATACATTTACACGAACCGAGTTGATTTATTGACGAATCTATTATCGAAATTGATTTGCTATTACTAATGGGCTGTGAATTGGTACAATATGGAAACTGATTGATGATAACGACTCACCATTACGGATCAGATAGTGAAAACGAAAGTCTTTCGCAACGTTAAGCCATAGCACTCGCTTTACCCGTACGAGTTCTATGGCTATTAATTACTGCCAGATAGTTGCTGCTTGTTAATTACATAGTATAAAGCCGTCTTCGTTAGAGTCCTTATGTTTCGTTCAAAGTACAACTACAATTTCGGCGAAATTACATTCTCTGTCCTTTCAACTCGACTTGCGATCGATACTTGGTAGAGATACCACGGTTAATTACATTATATATTATTCATTAGAGGTATTTTCTAATTACGAACCTATTTAATAATTGATCTGCTAATATCCAATTGTTATAAGATAATTATTATAACCTCGAGAGATTTATTAAGAAGAGATTATATTGTAACTTTCTTGCATTTACAGTACAAATTTTTAATTTATCAAATATATTAGCAAATATTTTTATGTAAGTCTTATTGTTATTGAAATTAATATTTTGTTAATAGTATACTACTTGCTTACATAACAAAACATGTTGAAAGCGTTCAATATTCGATAAGATAATTAACGAGTTTCAACTTTTTTAATATTTCATGAGCTCTCATTGCTTGTGTTGATTACTTTCTTAAATACCAAACACTCTTAAAGTTCTTTTTACCCCGGTACAACGTTAACCCTGTCTGCTAACGCAATCGCATACGGCCTGACTCACGGCACTTACTCAGACTGACTCACCAGACAAAGCTATCGATCGATCAAGACAAAGCGATCGATCAAGAAAGGGCGCAAATGGCAACGCGGCGTTGCCTGCCGCCTCGGCAAACCGCTGCATCGATTGTCAGCGAGATCATTTTTCACTCGAAACGACGGGGCGGGTTTTCGCGCCCGGGACGACGAAGACGAGCTCCGGAGCCCGCGGGACTTGCGGCGCGCAAGTATTTTGCATATGAAAGGTTCGCCTTTGCTTTCTGCCAATACATAAGCCGCTAAGTTTGTTGTCACGCGGCAAGCGACGTGAGTGGCAGCTCGCGTTGCCGCACGAGTGCATTTCGCGTCTTCCTCTGCATCGCGTCGCATCGCTTCGTCGGGAGGGAGGGAGGGAGGGAAAGAAACCATCTCGATGCGCGACGGTAATGCATTCTGACGCTCGACGCGGGTGTACGTTTCGCGGATCGGTTTCTCGAAGGTGCGAGAGCGATTCGCACTGATCAATGCACCGGCGTGTATGTGTGCGTGTTCGCTCGCGTAGTATACACCGTCAGAGCGTGTTATGCGAGGAGCGACACGAAACGCACTGCAATTTGATCGATCGTGAATCTTGATCGTTGTCGTACTGTTTGGTTCATGCTAATCCGAGCTGGCTTTCGTGACGAAACATTTCTCACACTCGACTGAAAATTGGTTTTAATTGACGTAAATTATTATTAATTAAATAAGAGTATACTATTAATTAAGCTTTCTTTTTTTATATTTATATTAATATCAAGAAAAGAGTAGAATTCTAATTTATATATATATATTTCAGAGTCGCAAATAAATGATAAAATTTTATTTTTCTTTTCATTTTAGGCTTTGTTTTAAGAAAACGTTAATTCAAGGTTTAGCTATTATTTACTGATATTTATAATCTATAGAATCCAAATTAAAAATTAGAATCCCATTTTTGTTTAAAAAAATTCTAGTTTATCGACTCAATTACTTTCACCTGATAACAATTTATGTTTGTTTATTGGCGGGGTGGAATTCTGCAATATATATCATATATTTAGTACATTAAAACTTTTTTGAGGTAAAAGTTGATTTTCTAATTTTCGTAAAAGAGAAAGAATTTTGCAATATATATTGCAGAATTCCTTCTTGCAAAAGTTAGAAAATCAACTTTTATCTCATAAAAGTTTTTATTAATATATATAAATAGTAATAATAATATATATATATATATACTTGTTCACACACATTTCTAAATACGAGAGATTATTTACGTCCGACTCCATCTAGAGTATGAAAGTTGACATAGCAAATGTCTTAAATAGCACTTGTATGTAGTGATGTTTTGAAATATTTTATTATAGTAAAATGCTCAAAATGTCATGTAATCTGCGAAAGAACGTTACGTATAAATTTCTTTAAAATTACTTGCGAAACTGTAAGTACGTTCAAAAGAAATAAGAGCAAAATACCTAGTAATAAAAAGTCACCGCGCGTGTTTCACCTGATTTGTGGTGCACATTCTACGGGTACGTCACGTAGCCTCCATTGCAATCAATAGCACAATAGATTCTCTTTTATCGTGCGAGTTTCCACGGAAGAGGACGAAAAAGGAGCAGAGTTAACGTGCCGCGTCTTGAATCTTGCTAAAGCCTCGGCTAAAGCGAAACCGAACTTCGCCATCCCGTTTTTTCATCGCAAGCCCATTTCGTCTCGGTATAAGCGAGCGCCACTTTTATTACGCGTTTCGGTATTCTAATTTCAAATTTTCGAGGTAAGTGAACATTCTTTACAGCGACAGCGCCTAAGACGAGTGTCTTGGTGCTGGCAGATTCGCCACGGGATTACTCCGTCTCGGTTTATGAAGGTTAAAATCAACGCGCACGAATGTGTTAAAAAACAAGGTGCACGCGTACTTGCTTCGTTTTCTGCGGAATGTACCACAAGGTAAACTCTGGGGATAGAAGACGCGGTGCAACGGCGCTATAAAACGTGATTTAATAGTGATACATAAACGCATTTTATACGCTTGATACCAAGAATCGCACGAGATCGTCTTCAAGGACTTCGTCCCGTTTGTATCGATGTTACATCGAATGTCGAGAGATATCTTGTAATAAGATGAGGTAAAAGCGAAGAGTGCATTAAGTTGCGAGTCTCGTGCTTGTCAGTGTGTTCCATTTTTCGCATTGCAAGAGTTAGCTTGTTCGATGTAGCTACAATCTTATAACCTCTATCTAGAATCAACTGCCATATTACTTTCTAAGAGAATTTATCAAATAAAATTAATAAGTAGTAAGTCGTTATGTCAACTTTTATACTCTAGATATAGTCGGACATAAATAATCTCTATTTAGAAATGTACAAATAACATACATATATATATATTATATATACATATTAAGAATTTTTAGCTCGATCGTATATGTGAATACATAAAATACGATAAAGAAAGTCAAGAACAGTCATGTTTTTGGATATTATATTCATTTTATTAAATCCATTTATTAAATCTTATCTATCTGAAATTTATTATTAAATTATTATCAAACAAAAGATTAATATATAAAAAAATAGATATCATAATGCATCTAATGAACGACATGAAAATGTTTAATGTAGATAACAGGAGTGCACATTAATCTTTTGATTAGTTCAACATTTTTTAAATTTGATTTTTGCATTATTATATATGTACATAATACATATATGTAATAAAATTTATATTTATGATTATCGCTTTGCATCTTAAAATTCATAAAAATGATGTGGACTGTTATTTCGAATGAGCAAAGTGAATCATCTTCTATACAATGTTTTGGCCTGCTTGGTGTGCGCTTTAGCTGTAGCTAATGTAACATTCACGCCAAATTTCGCGCATTCGAGCTCCTTTGTCCAATGTAATAGCCGACTTCTCACGCGTCCACTTTTAAATCGCGTTCTACCGGGAACGTCATCTCCATCATGACGTTTAAGGACTGACGTTAAAAATTTTAATGAAGACATGAAAATGTAGGAAATGACAAAGAAGATAATTTCTTAAACTTTCATTTGCAGATGTGTAGTAATTTTAATATCGATAGCATATAAATCCAATTTAGTACGAAAATCACGATATTAATCATTAAGATATAAATGGTAAAATTAATATTTATTTATCGCTCTTTTGACAATTTTAATAAAAATTATTTTTCGGATGTATCGTTCAATTCGCCATTTCACTTGACGCGGAGCGATATGAATAGCCGAATATATTTCGCGAGGTTTTATTATATTAAGCGCACAATTAGCCTGTTACGCGCGATACGTTGCGTTAATACGGCGCGACCGAGTATTATCAATATTTTATTAATCGACAACACTAAAATTCCGCCAATTCGAAGGTAATGCGCGTTTCGTGTCGGCCGGATTTTATAAATTCATAATTCACACTTCGGGGCTACCGCTGTTATTGACCCGTAATAAAGTTGCAGTTCGTAAAAGTGGCAAGCCCGTGGGCTGTCAGCAGCATGAAATTCCTGCATTATCAAGGTCAAAGCGGAACGAGCGTGACGTTTTAGCGAAGCTGTTACCCATGTCACGCACGAGTGGCCATGATAACCGACGACAATGGATGCTTCTCGGAAGCATCAGTCTCGGTCTCTCTCTGGTCAGCGACTCCTGCTTCCTTTTCCAGATCGGGCGATCGGCAAAAAATGATTAAGGATACCTATCGGCATTCCAGAACGCGAAGCAATTGCATCGGTAGATATCGTTAGATATTGTAAAATAAATCGGACCTAATGATATTGATGATATACTGGCTTTAAGTTTCTCTATACAGTTGATTGTGAACACGTGAGATGTGAAAATCTTGAATGCATCCAGGAGCGCTCACTAAGAACTTAGCAGTCAAATGTGATTATTGGCTGTAAAGATAATAACTATGAATTTTTATTAAAATCGTCATTAAAAGAGCGATGAATAAATATTAATTCTATCTATATTTATAACTCAATGATTAATATCGTGATTTTCGTATAAATTTATATTTGTTTTAATTTATTGATGGACACGATGTAGAATTACAAAAGTCCCAGCTTTCAAAAATTTTCACATATAACTAAACATATGTACAAAGATAAAGATAGATAAGTATAAAGAGAGATAGATAAATATTAAGATATTATTATGTGTCGTTAATTTTGTATATATAATTGTTCGTTACATTTCTAAATACTAGAGATGTCTTCATCTAGTATGAAAATTGACACAATGCAGGATATGAAAGTCAACAACAATACAACTACTTATTAATTTTATTTAATCAATTTTCTTAGGATATAATATAGCAGCTGATAGTGCGCTTCTGATGATGTATCCATTGTTTAGCGTAAGAATCGTTTCGCTATGAAACTACAGGGACATGATTGCGAGACATTACTTTTGCAACTGTGTAACTCAATTTTTGATTAGCGATTATCGTATCGGTGCACTATAGGTTCATATCTGTTAGATTTAAAAGTATGTAGGGCATAAACCGAGTCTCGGGAATATGCGGAACAAATTCTATTCTGATTGTGTCATCCGTTGCGTTATTTATTTCCTTGAAATGCATTCTGTAGATAATAATTGCCAAGCAATGGTAGATTATTGTAATACGCGGATCAATTTAGTCATTACTTGTATGTCGATTGTACGATAACGGTGATTAATTTATGTATGGTTTAAGAAAACGATATTGTAAAGGGAACTTATCGCTTTAAATAAAGCGTGAACGAATTAGATTGCCGTCAAAGATAACTGTGAGGCTCTATGAAGAACTATTTTCTGTTCCGAATGAATGGCGCGGGATGGAAATACGTAAAACAGAGATAAAAAGCGACATTAATTCGATTCATACCGGTCCACGCGACAACTTTTCTTCCTGTGAAATCTTCTTGAGAAATAATTGGCATTAGCCAGCTAGGAAATTGCGAAAGAGATAACGCAATCGATGGTGTATCATATCGCTCCGTCACATCACTTCGGGTATATCACACAGAATATATCGCGTAACCGCTTTGGGAAAAGCCCGGCCGCGATACCCAAGAAAGTATAGGCTACATCCGACCCGGTGGTGCACGCTCGGTGGAAACGTATTGCGTGATAAAATATGCATTGCGTGCGGTCGCAAGTGAACCGGAATTCTGAACGCATGACCCGCGGGAATAAAGTAGATATTGCGTAGGTGAGGCAAATTAAAGCCGTAAATCGAGTCCGGGGATGCGCCAAATCGTTTCGTTGCCGAGAGAGATAAGTTACCGCTCTCGGGTTACCGCAGCTCGAAATCGAAGCTTACATTCGCATCGCGCATTTGTGTCGCGCTTTATTGCGTTCGTCGGCCTGTCGCTCGTCGACCCGGCCGCGCAAAAGCATGTTAAATGCGTATCAATCCCGTTTAGAGCGTACCGGATCCGCCTCGTCATCGAATATCGAATCTCGTGGAAGATAATTACAAGCGTGTTCCTGAAGAGACGGGGCGGCCGATTATATTCTCGCAACGACGTTAGATCTCTACCGCTCGTTTTTTCCATGACGATAACCAATTATCCTGGGTATTCAAAGTTAAACAACGGCGACTTATTCTGAATCACGAAAGCTAAATAATCTGATAATAACAGATAAATTATTTTATATGTGACTATTATAGTAATTGGCTTCTGTAAGATAAATTAATAATTAAATAAAATACTCTAATTTGTAGATTATCCGATATAACTAGAATATAAATACTGCTTCGTTCCAATTTTGTTTGATTATTTGAATAATTAAATTTGATTTATAAATTGCAACACAACACACACACATTATTTTAAATTATAAACATCAAGAGATCGTATAATAATATCAAACTTATTTTTTATGATTCATTTAAAAGTTTCCTGGAACAATGGTTTAAATTTGAACCTAATAATAAATGATGCATTTAACAGAGAAAGCAGTTTTGGATGAATCTAAATATATATAATCGATCATAGTGAAAAATTTTACAACAGTTGCAAAACTGCTTTCTCTACTCTAAACGCAGCAATATCTTATTATCTTTATTTTTTAAATTCTAATAAGTTTAATATAACTTCAAGATTATTAAATTAAAACAAATTCGGTCTATTATATGAAAATCAATTCTTCAGTTAATTTTATAATATTTTTAGAAGAAAATAAATTCTTGTTTTGACTAAATAAATAATAAATTTTTTTTTAAATTTATAATAAGTTTATTTTAATAATAAGACTATTAAGAAAATATTTTTATTAAGAAAATATTTTTTGTTAAAGATAACCGTTATTTAAAAGAAAAAAAATAAATTGAGCAATTATTTTTCTTGATAGTAGAATGATATATTTTTGTACAAATGTATATTTACGGATGTGATTTGATAAATTTTTGCGTACGTGATAAAAATACTATAGTTTTCGGGAACTGCGAACAAATTATATCGTAAAAACGTAAGTGAGAAATTGCTAGATGCGTCTGTATACCCGTAAGATATATCGTAATTCCGCCATTTTCGCGGCTGTTAGCAATTTCTTTTCCCTTCGAAATTCTCGCGGATCGTTACAATCCCAGCGATGGATGCTCGGATCTCTCGCAAATATGAATTATTAAATTTGGACAAAGGTTCACGCCTCGGCGATGTACTCGCGCGAATGTACGTGCCCTGCAATAAGACGACCGAATGCAGGCGAACTCCCTGTAATCAAGTGCAATCTCGGCGACTGCTTATTTACACCTCGAGACTCGTGAAAGCCGTGCAACGAGGCACCACAATGAGGACGAACCCGTCTGCAAAAATCATAAACACCATGTACGATCCTGCTCATAAGTTCTCGCCGCAGTCTTAAGTTAGCCGACACGGAGGAATTACCTTTACTCGATTTACTCGCGTCGTTCGTTGCTGCAAACATGAGTCTCTTAAAATAAACGAATATATTTACTTGTCGAATACCTTATAAATGATGTACCGTCATTCGGTATTTCCATTAGCATTGTCACAAAAATGTTCTTGCATATATTACCTATTGATAAATAATGTAATTAGAGTTATTTTAATTGGCTTAATTTTGACAAATCATATAATTTGGAGTATCCAATTATAATTATTTTAAAATAAGTATATAATCGTACTTTTTCTAAATAATAGCTTTTCTAGTCGAAGCTCTTTTAAGTAATAAACACGAGGATTTTTATCGTTTCCATGCCTTAAAAACAAAAAAATTATACATGTAAATATGTATATTAATAAGTATTATTGGTATTTATACTGAGTAATGTTACATGTGAATTTGAATTAACGAAGAGTATATGTATCAATCGTAATTTATAATTATTAAAACGTAAAGTTAATCGTCAATTATATGCGTCGTTAATATGTACAGTACAATAATCTATCTAAAATTATATTAATAATATAAACGCACAAAAGGCAAAGCAATCTGCATCTGTTTTTAAATTATTAGATTGAAAGGACATATATGCTTGAACTTGCTCATGTAATCTGTTAGGCCTGTCAGAGGTTGGTTAGTTGTTGGAGAAAGAGGCAAAAAGTTTGGAAAAAGTTGCTTGGTGTGTAGGGACTAGTCAGACCAAGTACTCAGCCAATCTGTCTATCGAGAGACCAGCCCATTTTTTTTCTCTTTAATCCACTGTTCCTACGTTAGATTCGAGTTTCAGATCGATTGTCTGCTCCTTGTTTTAAAACATTCCTGGTTCTATACAATAGGCATTAATATTGCCATCTTTACAACAAAACATTTATCGAAAAATCGAAATACACTTAACAAAAAAAGTTACGCATAGGTCTGGAAACATCCTATGATATTCTCTGAAAAAATTTTGTAATCTCTTACATTCCACAAAATATTACAATTATAGTTTGAAGAATTAAGTAATTAGTTAAATTAATTAATTAATTTTGATTTTCTTTAAGTTGCACATTCTTTACATTTTTTTCACTTGGCATATAAATTCGTATTTGTATCAAGCTCATAATTCAGATAGTCGAGCAGTTAATTCTCAGAATCATGTCGTAGGCCAAGAAAGTTGTATATCTCCGGCTTTTCGAAGTTCTATCAAGTGACGTTCGTGCCTGAGTAAACCAGGGAGCCTGCTTCACCTGGTAGCGTATTTGCCAAAGACGTTTACGGCACCGGGGTACAGTTGATCCATTTCTCTGCAAATACCAGTGCGATAAGAGGAAATCCGACGCACTCCGTATACCTTAATAGCAGATTCGAGTTTCGGGGACGTCATTGGGGGGAGGGGGGAGGGGAGGGGGAATTATTTTTGCCTTATTCCCGACGTTTACTTGTGCAATCATACACGAGCAAGCTGCAACTGCTTTAATAAACTGCCGGGAGCTGTTTGCATTTCTTTCGATGGCTGCTTACTCAACGAATCACGGTTTTTATTAAGGTCGGTTGCCTTGAATTATATCTATCAACAGCTTTCTCAAGAGACTAAAAAATGAAAGAAACGTCGAAGCTACAATTATTTTCAAGGAGAACATAGAAATTAATCTTTTAAAATCGTTTTAGTAATTACTTCAACGTACTCGGTTAGGAAGTCACCAGAGAGCACGAACGATAAAAGAAATAAACATATTAT
>Ga0157364_1006336_pt1 | contig 12144 bp, 7 predicted proteins | sample AttsexASBM2_FD_111476 | JGI IMG/M metagenome (GOLD analysis project Ga0157364, IMG submission 111476) | Fungus gardens microbial communities from leaf cutter ant in Ribeirão Preto, State of São Paulo, Brazil - Atta sexdens ASBM2 | ecosystem: Host-associated > Fungi > Mycelium > Unclassified ...
GAAACCACTCACGACAACTTCTCTCACTTAAGGCAGCATCACCATATGCTTCTACAAGCAATCTATGAGCCTCAGCTGCAGATTTCTTCAAATTAAAGAAGTAAATCAAAAGTTCCCGCAAATAACGCTTATTCGGCTCAAAACTCGACATTTTCGTACAAAAAAAAATACATGATGCTGATACAAAATCGTTAATATTTCAAGGTTATGGTGTTGTCCAATTTTACGATATGTCGTTTTACATCAAACAATTTTAACTATAGTTTATTAGTGGCGTCGTCTTTTGCAAACGGCGGAAACTTATTTGTACTCCCAATATAAAAAGGATGTATGAACATATATATTTTATTTGTAATTATATATGTTTATGAATATTTATACATATTTATGTTTTATATGTAATGTGTATTCATGCATAAATTTTTTACCGAGTTTTAGACGCTAAATTTGTAAATAAAAACTTAATTACAATATCTAAAATATTTCTTTAAGAATTGTACATAATTGTGAATTATGTGACATTAAAAAAGGTGATATTATAAAGGTGACACCCTTTACATTTTTGTACAATAACTTGTTTAATAATCGATATTTAAATTTAAAATGTAACAATTACATTTGTCAAAATGTTGTTCAATCGATTCTAAATTCAAGATTACGAAACATTTATTACTTAGGACATTATTTATAAAAATGTGATGTTACTGGATAATGATTCGAAGAGAAACCGAATGATATGGCCATCCACAAAAATACATTAAAAAATAGCTTTGTTTAAAACAAAATAGCATTTGGTTATAAAATTGGTAATTGTAACTGTAAGGGACCCAGCTCTGATTAACCCTGACATACCATATGTTATCGAGATCATGATTCGAGTCACCTCCTACAGATTTTAGCCGCTACTCATTATTCAGTAAAAATTATTAACAAAAAAAGTTTGAAAAATAACGTCTTATTTTTGAGAAGAATCTCGTTTGTTTACAAACCGATTGCCTTCAGCTTTGATTGCACACAGCAATATTGCACACACGAGAATATTATATACAGCGTATTGCACACGCGACAATATTGCACATAGCGTATTGCATACATGACAATATTGCATACAGCGCATTGCATATACGACAATATTGCACACACGATAATATTGTAATATGCTGTGTGCAATATTGTCCTGTATGCAAATACGCTATGTGCAATATTGTCGTGTGTGCAATACCCTGTGTGCAATACCGTGCTATGTGTAATATTGTGGTGTATGTAATGTGCTGTGTGTAATATTGTCGCGCGTGCAATATGCTGTGTGCAATATTGTCGTGCAATACGCTGTGTACAATATTATCATGTGTGCAATGCGCTGTGTGCAAACAAAGCTGTAGACAATTGTTTTGTAAGTAAACATAGCCATCTCTTATTTTTGTTACATATAAGATACTAAGAACTATTCCTACAGCCTTTCCTGTTTACGTAATGATTTTCTGCGAAGCGAGTTCCATCCCAGTTTCTTCCCTGTCTAGGAACGCACGACTTTTCATGCTAATAGATCTTGCTTTGCGTGGAAAGTCGAAAGTTTCTAGATAGAAGGGGGAGGAAACTTTTTAATATTGTATATAGCAAAAATGAAACGTTATTTCTTAAACTTTTTTGTTAGTAACTTTTTTACGAATAATGAGCACCGGTAAAAACTTGTTGGAGATCATTCAGGGTCATGATCTTGACAACATATAGGAGCTGCGTCCCGTGTAGTACAAAATTATCTAAAATTAACAAAAAAGTAAAATATCATAGAATGTATTCAAGTTATACAAAAAAATGTATGTACACTTAACTCTTTCTATATATAAGTTATTCAGTACTAAAACTTTATATAAATGTAATATAAAAATTATAGCTTAATAGTAGATTAATAGTAGAGCTACAATTGATTTGTGAAATAATTATTTAGATATATATAATCTATAATCTCTAAGATTATATAAAATCTCGAGATAAAATCTCGAAAAAAAGCTGTTAGCAATCAGTACGCTTAGTGGACCATAGTAGCAAAATGACTTTCTATTGTTTAACTCGAAATGTTTATACAGCCAAATAAAATGTTAAATAACAAAGAACACAATCAAACATATATATATATTTATATGATAATAAGTTCAAGTTTAAGAAGAATGAGGAATTAAATGCTATATGTAATTAAATGCTAAATTGTAAATGTTAAAAACTTTTCAAAATGTTTGAAGGTAAAAGCGTTATAATAAATGTTGATTATTGTGTATTGAAACATTAGCGTGATGATGTAACGGCGAGTTACTAAGCAAATAATTTTATAAGTAATCATTAGAATTTGCCATTTAATAGCGAAGATAAGAAGAGCCATTATCTATACTGTAATTATCTATACTGTAGTTATACAATATCACCTTTTTCTCTATAGTTCTCTTTGACTCCTAATAGATTATTGATAATAAATGAGATTAAAGTACAATAACTAGACCATCTACTGAGATGTTAATGCATAAATTTTTTTAAAAGATACATTGCAAAAAAGTTGTTTTATTGTAATTTCTGTAAAACAATTGAAATATCAATTTCAAACAGTTAAATGTAATATGTGCTTGTATATTATATTAATTATGTATGTATTATGAATTATGAGATGTCATTTAAAAAAGAGAACTGTAAAAATGTTACAGAACTGCTATAGTTTGATCAAAATTTTGTTATTAGATAAGGAAATTTCCAAAAATAAGAAGAATAACGTCTAAATCTAAAAACTTTAGAATAAAGAAAAGACAACGTATCAATCTAATTGAATTATTGGATCCTCAGAGTAAAAAGATTAATCATTCGGGAACAAATCATCGTATGTGAACTTTAAGGTGATCTTGTTTGCGATTTTTGTGAAGAGATCTGACAAGCTATCTTCCAGTATTGGTCTTATTTCATCTATTAAGAAGTCGCTATTTGTATTCAAAATTTCGTTGCTCGCTGATCCTGATTTAAAAGAAAGAAAATTATAGTGCAAATGTAATGACGCTTACGCTTTCAATAAATTTCTCAAAATATAAAGATATATTATATGAAATAATAACATACCAAGAACAGAATCGTCACCAAATAGGTTGTTAAAATTGAGTACAGCTTTGTTTATTTTGATTTTAATTTTCATCTTTTCAAAGTTCACATATGTTTTATTATTTTTAACAATTTTCTGACTTTTCATCAAACAGTCGCTATCGTAATCAACTGCAAAATATGTAATAAGTAAACAGAGAATATTGTTGTAAATTTTTGGTATTATCTTTTTTTGTGAATAATTTCGAAATAATTTCGTTATCATACATAATATTTGAATAAAAATTTGTATAGGACTTACGAAAAATTCCAGTGAGATCTCCTTCTCCAACTATGTTGAGCAAAAGAATTTGTGCATTTATTTGATATTTTCCTTTGAAGTCAAGTTTATCAAAGCCAATTTTGAAAGTAATAAACACTTTCTCCGGATCAATTTTTAGATCTCGAATTTTAAACGTTGACGGCCCAAATATCTAATGAATAGTAAGTTTTTATTAATAAATATTATATTTTTTGGTAAAAAATTTTTCATGTATGAATATGTATAAATATGTGTAAACACAAATATTTTTAAACATATATAATCTTATCTTATAAATATATCGAGCACGAGCGTGGCATGGCAGTGCACTGGTCTATCATGCCAGAGGTTCTGAGTTCGCGATCCCAGTAGGAATTAAAATATTTACACTCTCGGAAAAGACCGGTAACCTTCCTTGCCCATAGAAATACCTCTCGAAAAATTCGCTATTCAAAATTGATATTAAAACTGTATCTCGTATGCTCGTGGCAAAGAACAACCAGCGTGCGCATCATAAGCATATGAGAGAAGTATAACATAGGCCAGAGGCCTAACGTAAGAAGAAGAAGAAAAAATATGTCCGTACATATTCATACATCGTTCTTTTTTTTGTAAAATTACTTTTTTAGTATAACAACAACAACAACAACAACAACAATAATAATAAAAGTACATTTTCATTAAAATGCATTATTTACTTAAAACGGACTTTAATCATTATTATTAATTATAACTTATTGTCTTACTTTTCACGAGACATGCTTCTTATAAGAATTTTGCAAACGTGACATCTATCGATGGATTGGCTTTCTTAATCTTCGGATGTAAATTTCATAGAAAGTATGTCTCGATGATAATAAATAATAATAACGATTGGATACTATACTAAGTAATTTAATGCATGTAATGTATTTTTAAAATGTAACTTTAATTTTTAATTTTTTGCAATAAATTATTTACAGTTAACAATCGTAATTGCCACTGACTATATATATGTTTATGTGTTTTTGATGAATAAAACATTATTTATAATTTGTAGACAATTAATATTTATAGACAATATTTACAGTTTCTTCTTTCTATTAAATATTTACATATACACATATGCATACATTCTAAATTATGCTATAAATAATAAGAACACAAGCTTTATAATTACCTGTATATTTGTAAGATTGACATCAAGCCTTGCAGCTTGAGGACCTCTTAATAGTCGTATATGTTTTAATGTAAGCGGTTCTATTGCTGGAACCTCTAATTCTGGAATTCCTGTCTTTAATTTGCTTCGTAATTGTTCAATTGAATTTAATACACAATTATTTATCTCTGGATCCTTGCGATTACATATTTTTATGAATGATGCTGAAAAAAACACAGAATTGATTTATGAATTTCCTCTAAAGTATAAAATAACTCCGGTATATACGCTATACCTATCAAAAACTTAATTTATTAAGTATTATTTACTATGTTTAAAGTAAACGAACTATATCAGTAAAAACTTTGTACTGTCTACTATTATAAAAAAAATATTAGAAATTTGAAATATTTATATTTTGTATTAAAAAATGAACTTTTTTAAATTCTTGCATTTTTGCCGTATATCCCATAGGAATGAGATATATGGCTACTCATAGGGGGAGGGAGGAGGTATGTATGGTTCATAAAAATTTACAAATAATGCATATAAATAAGACGTAAAATGACATAATAATTTATAAAATGAGTTTGTAAAGTTTTATTAAGAAATAAGAATGATAAATACGTATATGAAATAATAAATAATAATTACAATCTTTTCAGATGTATTACAAGTGTTATGACGTGAGGTACATATTTTATGTAATGCATTTATTGTATTTAGTGCACTGAATTCAATCTGCGCTTTGTATGCTTTGGACATAAATCTCGCTTGTTAAAAATATTATACATCCCAAACAGATAAGATATATAAGACAACAAATTAAACAAAGAATACTTTACTACTCCTCTATACTCATGTATCACGAAATAATCATTAAGTCTTTTTGCACGTCTTACAGTAACCATTTTAGATTATAATTTATGATGGCGCTATTTAACACAGTGATAAATCACAATGATAAATTCAACTCACAATAATATCATTAACAGAAAGAAATTGAAAAAATCATAACACAATACTAATATAACATAAAGACATGAGAGTAATTGCGGAAAATAAATATATTTTACATATTTATTTAATATTGGCAATATTAACTTATATTAACTTATATTTTATTTCTGAAGAGAATACTACAGATTATATTTATGAATATAATCTGTAAATATTCAAACGCAGCACACACACACACACACACACACACACACACACACACACACACACACACACACACACACACACGCACACACACACACACAGAGCATACATACTTTAATATTTATACATTACTCACGTATCTCAGCGAAGGCCACAGTAAGAAGTGCGTAGGCCATACTGAAATAAAAGATCATTAATCGATAGTTTTAGTTATTAATATTAATAAGCTAATAAAATTTCTGAAGGTCTGTTTTCGTTTCGAAATGTAAAATGATATAAATGGTTATAAAGCTAGTTTCTTTAATATAAAATGTATTCTAGATTTATTGTATTATTTATTAGATTTATTGTATTATTTATAAAAATAGCTTTCTGTCATTATTTTAAGACGAAATATTGAAACTGTAATAATTTTTCAATGGAAATATAAATTGTTCAAGCACGACATAACGTGCAAACTGTTTTCAAATATTAACTTATCGATTAATGTCGATCAAAATTATTTTATCATATAAAAAATATTAATTGTTTATAACATATTCGTGACACGTGACAACTTCAAGAATTTAATATATGCATCACATTTTATCAATGGAATCATAGAATATTTACGCAATTAGTGTTACATAAAATTTATATTTCAGCTATATATTATGAGCGAACATATAGCAAATGAATTAAATAAATGCAACAGCCGACGAGTTTCGATGTCACTGTATGCATTTATGTTACTATTTAAAAGTGAAATATGGAATCTAAATACTTTTCTATTTTATTATATGAACTTCAAGGCTGATTAATTAATTTTGACTTCCATTTAAAAATTATTTTAATATTAAAACTTTTGCATAAAAAAAAAGATATAATATTATTTTTAAAGAAGTAAATATGGATAATAAAGTACTCTGTAGGCGGAAAATTTCTATGAATAAGGAACAAATTTTAATGCTAAACAACGTGTAAATGCGGAAAAATAGACAATATTATGATAGTTGAATTTCTATAGAGTTTCGTAAAAATACATACAGATTACGTTTACATACAGAGTACGTTTTCTGATTATTACTAATTTTTATGGAATAGGCATAGGATTTCTTAATTTTTCAAACAAACAACATCATGTTCTCTGTGTCTCACTATAAATATAGTTACAAAGAATTCAAAATTTTTAAGACAAACAGCTACGAATCTCTACGAATCACTATGAATATTTACGAAAGACTAAGAATTTCTAAAATTTTCTCAATATAGTAGTTTTCCTGTACTTTTTAGTACAAATTTTTCCACTAGGATAATAAATTATTTTAATAACTTTATAAAAAAAAAAAATAAAAATTTTAATAAAAGAAAGTAATGAAATAACAATTACTTCAAAGTAAACTATCATAATTATATATGTTGGCATAAAAACTTGACAAAAACTTTTGCAGTCAGATGAAAAATGTTTAACTAGTGGAGATAGGAAATTAAAAATGAAAACGAGTTTGAGTAAAAAAAGATTAATAAAATATACAGCTTTTTAAAATATTGGATAAATATTTCTTAAAAATAAGAGAAGAGAGAATAGATGTATTATAAAAAATAATATTAAAAATGTATAAATTACATTAAATATACATTTACTTTTAATTGATTTTAATTGAGAATTAATCAAAAATACAAAATGTATTATTATTGTATTTTTAATTTACAATTAGTAGTTGTATTATTTAAAAATGAGATCAAACAAGATAAAGTATTTAAACATAATTAATAAATATTTATGATAGAAGAATCTAATGAATTTTTTTTTACAGAATTCAACACATAAACAGTAGATCTTTACTTGCTATAAAAAAAGAGCAAAGATAAATAATCATCATGCCTAACATACGTGCAGAATTTATATATCATAGTAAAACGGCCTCTGAATAAAAAAGGTAAAGAAGTTGTTAATTATTCATTGCATCCATTTAATATAGGTTATACTATAAAGATCAAAATACGATTAGTAAAAGTCTTGCATTAATTAATAAAACCCCATACATAATTTTTTGAGATATACAATTTTTTTTTAGTAATGAAAATGATAGAAATGTTTGTAAAGAATAAAATGTACATTAAGTATATATATTTAATTTTTTTGAAGACAAAAATCAAAATATGTGAAGTTTATATATTATATGTCATAAGTATTACAATTATATTCTTTCACTTTTATAAAAGAAATGTGATAACTCAAAGAGGATAATATATTCAAATCAAGATTAAAAGAATTATAAAATTATTTTACGAATATAAATGATTTGAAAGTACTTTTTAAAAGTTGTCTTCTTTTTTTTTAATGATATATTATATCATTAAATAAATAAGTTATGTGAAATAAAAAGAGAGAAACTAGACAAGAATATGAGTATAAGAACAAAGAGGTGAGAAAATAATAGAAAATAAAGAAACCGCAGCGTGCAAAAAAGTTAATGAAGATAATAATTTGAATAATATAAATTAAACAAGAAATTATGAATAAATTTTCTTAATAAATAAGTTTCTGTAAGTTCCTCCGTTTTTCTTAATAAGTTTTTCTTAATATATCTCTGTTTTCGATTGCAAAGTTGTTTTATAAAAAAAAATTATTTTGTTAATATCTTAATAGAAAAAATGATTTTATTAATCAATATAATTAGTAAAGTATTTTAATTATATGGAATTTTTCATACTTTTACTACGAATTGAAAAGAAATATTTCCATATTTTTCAATAACTGTAAAATCAACATAACATGTTCTAACAAAATTTTGTTTTTATATTTAACATGTACCTATTAATCACCGCACATAAATGAATAAAAACGTTATTTCTTTATTGTACCGATTATTACGAAGAATATTACTAAGGCCTCGGTGATCTAATGGCTTAGGACGCTCGTACGGAATACAAGAGATCCGAGTTCAAGTCCCGATCGAGGTAATAAATTTTTCGCAATAAATTTATTAATAGTTTCAATATATTAACATCTTTATAATATGATGCTTGATAGTCATCAAATTATTGCTTGTCAATCTATTTTTGCGATTACTAGAGTAATTTTAATTGCGTTTATAAGTCCGGAAAAACAATTCGGCGCGCAGTTTGAAAAGATTATAATATGGTATACATGCAAGTATATATAGTGTATATTAGTAATTCAAGATTGAATTATTTAAAGCATGATGATCTAACTTCGACCGTAATAGGCATTTAAAATTTTTAGTATTGATTGTGTTTCTTACATATGTGATCTAAAATAAAGATTCTTAATACTGTTTAAATGAGAAAATCTCTTATAATTAAAGATAATATGTACAATATGAAAATGACAATTTACCAGATATAAATGATGGAAGTGTACATGATAGTCAGTCCAGTTGAAGACCAAAATTTATTTGACGACTGCTGTCGTCAAATCGTCGGTTGATAATGATCAAGGATGTGATAGCCGCAGCTCGAAGGTTTCACTAACTTGGTTGACGGTGCTGTTACATTCGGCTGGTTGATAGCCTCGTGCTACTTGCCGACCATTGGTCCAGCCTTGGATAAGCAGTAGTGACGATTGGACGTTCGTTGATTTTTATTTCGTGGGAAATCGTGCACCAATATCGGTCTTTTCACTAAACTCGTCCTTTCCCTCCTACTCTTCTTTCTTGGCTTTTCACTCAAATAGATTCATGGACTCGTATGCACTTGGCCAAATACCGCTGTTATTTTCTCAGTCGCCTTTTGCAGTCGGGCTGGAAAGCGAAAGGAACCGGCAATACGGCCGCAATTCGCCCGCTATTTCGAAGTGCATTTCGTAGCCGATGTATGTACTGAGTCGACGTTAACGTTTCGTAATTTCTTGCTGGAGTTGCAATCCAAATGTAGCGTATGCAGTTAGAGAAATTAATTGCGTAACAAATTTTTCCATCATTACTATGATCTATGAATAAGGGTGAAGTGTCACGGAATATAAGAAAGGATTAGTACTGCAACTTCATTATGCTTACAATAGTATGTTTCGAACTATAGATATATCGGTCAATAGACATATCGGTTCTACGTTTTATATCATTTATATATATAATATTTAAAATTTATCACAGATCTAATTTTTTGATGTAAGAGGAATACATTTTTGCACTACAGATTTTAACACACAAAATTCTCTTTCATATTATTGCTTGTTTTTTATTTATACTAGTACAATAATATACATCGCATTTCACTTGAGAATGATAGGAAATATATGCAATAATTTATTATCATATAAATATACTAAAAATAAAGCAAACTTTTTAATTACAATATTAAATAATTTTAGAAGTGTTTTAAAAAAATCAAAAATTGAATTATCGAAATGAAAATTAATGATCTTTATATATACATTTAAATTGATAATTTCAATAATATTAGAAAAATGTAACAAGTTTGAGATAATATTAGGCGTGGGAAAAAGTTCGTGGCATTTTTCCCGTTAGATGGCATTAAAAAAACGCCACGAACTTTTTCCCATATCTAATATTTTATTAAATTTATAAAAAGAAACATATGTAACAATTTTTGTTCAATTTTGATAAGATTTCTAATATGTAATAAAATAGCATAAAATGCGAAACATGCAACGCATATATCGAGATATTAGGAAAAAATGATATGAAAAAACATGGAAAGGCGATTGATTTGTAAGAGAAAGTAAAGCATATACGTGGAAAAATGTATTTAACAAAATCTACTATCCTTACTTTTTATTATTTGATAAATTATATTTTACTTTATTATTAGATTAAAACATGCTTAACACATATATTTAACTAATCAATAACTTCACAAGATATACTTTAGCATAAATATGAAATATCGCGTTCATATATTAAATAATTTTTTAAATTGAAAATTTAGAAAATTAAAACATTAAGTTATTAGATTTATGTTCAAATATTTAAATTCAAAAATTAAGAAAAAAAGAGCTACCAGTCAAATAAGTTGTTTAGTGCTTGATAATCGAACAATGAATACTTATAAAAATATCAATATTTCAACCGCAATTGAATAATTTTTAATGTTAAAAGATAATTAAATTATTTGATGCAGTACAAAATGTTAATACAATATTAAAACAATAGTTAAAATTCTATAACAAAATTATAAAAATTAATTTATAATTTATAGTTCGCTTTTACATATATTCGTTCACAGTTCTTGTAGTTTATAACTGCAAACAGTCAATAAATTATAATGATAAAACTCGTTAAAAAAATCATGAAATGCAAAGTAATAATTTGAAGACAAGACAAGACATGGTCCATTTCAATTTTATAACGTATTACATGACATCATTACTTAATTCTGATATTCAGAAATTTGTTTATAGTGAAGGTTGATAACGCTAAATATCTTATAACTTATAATTGTTTTTTACATTATGAAATTTGTGCATTCTGTTTAGTTTGCTGACAATAAATTACATTTTCATAATTGCAAATATTATGGAGTTACTTTCCTTTGACAACAGTCTGCAAATTATCATTTTGTCATCTCATGATTTTTGACGACTGCTTTACTATCAATTTATAGGCTGTTATTTTGCGACTATTAATGCGACTATATTATACCTACGAGAATTAAAACTATGAAACTATTTAAAATTCAAATAAATATATTTGTAACAACGAATTAATACTTTCTTAATTTTGTAAGTTTAATTACAGACTTTCATCTTATTATTTTAATATTACTTTTGTACTACATACATCTACATTTAATTATCTTTTAATATTAAAAATGCGATTGAAATTAAAATGTTTGTTGAGGATTTTATAAATATTTATTGTTTGATTATTAATTATTAAACAGTTTCCTTAAATTGTAGCCTTTTCTTTTCTAAATTTTAGAGAATTCATTTTTTAAATGTAAGATTAAATTTAAATAAATGATATTAAATAGATTTGATTTTAATTCTGCAAAAGGTATATTATATATAGGGTATCACAGACTTACTGTGACAACCGTTAATGAAATGAAAAATTCCTAAGATCATTTCGAGACAAATATTTTAATATATTAAATGTCGAAGCTATAATAGTTTTTAAACGAGAAGAGTTTTTAAAATTATTCGATTAAGTTGCCCAAAATTTGTGCGCTTAGGCATGACACCATATACAATAGTGAAAGTGTTTAAAATATTGTAAGAGAATAGAAGAGAATAGAAAAGAGTTGATATTTGAAAACATCTTCACTATTGCGCAACGTACAGTCGTGGACAGAATGGTTGCAACACTTTTTTTTCAATGAGTTTTGGAGCTTGCTCACCGAGCGATTGGTTCTTATATGGATCTAACCATTTATATTTAACCTTTCTAGAAGCAAGGTTGCGAGTTCCGATTGCCACGATAAGTCTAGAATACCTTATACACACACACATACACACACACACATATATATATATATATATATATATATATATATATATATA
>Ga0157364_1006337_pt1 | contig 12144 bp, 5 predicted proteins | sample AttsexASBM2_FD_111476 | JGI IMG/M metagenome (GOLD analysis project Ga0157364, IMG submission 111476) | Fungus gardens microbial communities from leaf cutter ant in Ribeirão Preto, State of São Paulo, Brazil - Atta sexdens ASBM2 | ecosystem: Host-associated > Fungi > Mycelium > Unclassified ...
ACACAAAAATATTATGTATTAGTACTTGTACTTACAAAAATATTACATTTAATGAGAACAGTAGAGTATATGAAATTGTTATTATTTTGGGATTTGTTATTATAAGATTATTACATATTCTCATAAAGATTATTACATATTCTCATAAAGATTATTATTAGATAGTGCATTATATATTTAATTAATATATGCTTCAAGTTATACATATCAAAATTAGTACGCAAACCGCAATAACGTTGTATTAATATCCTGAGATAGTTTATTTTAATGAATTCTCTCACGAACTACTAAACTTCGATTTTGGAATTAGTTCTACTTCGAGCACTATGTGGATTCTAACTTTGCTAGTTAAAACTCATCCATTGCGAATATATACTTTAGATTTTAATAAAGGTGTTACATTACACGTTATAATACGTACAATAATTATTATTATAATGCAAACGATGCACTGAAATACTCGATATATAAATCTTTAGGAGAGACGTGCTTTTTTGATGGACAGGAATTTTAATGGTTGAAAGATAAAAAAGTAAAATGATAGGAAAGAAAATGTCCACCGCTAACGAGACGTCGTTAAACGGGTTGCAATTATTGATGGAAGCTAACGAAATCTCTAGCGAAAGGATATTTCGTGATTTACTTATTATATTATTAAAAAAGACTATTTTAAATATAAGAAGATTTTAAATATATTCCTGGATCATCAATATAATTTAATTTTAACTCTTAATGAGATAAAATAATAATTCTGGAAATCTCTAATACCAGATAATAGTTCGCAAACGCATAAGATCAATTTATACAATTTGTTGTAAACAAATAAGCTGTACTACGAATTTTTCCAGTCAAAGAGAATCAAATGTCAGACGAGTTTGATTAACTGGAAAAAGAATATGGTCTGATAACAGAGGCTACAGAAGTAACCCGTTTGCATTTTTACAAATAACAGCTGGATCAAAAGGTCATGAAAGACCATGCTCCGAGATGGATGAAGGATAAAAGCTAACACTGATGTGAACGCTGACGCAAAGAACGTGTACAGTTTTCTTGAGCAACACGCGGAGTTCTCTGCTATTCCTACGTATTTTCTATCTACATCTCACTTGGTTATTCGCGGGTTCACTTACTCCCCAGAGATACAAGTGTGACATTTTTATCTGCACGCCAACCCTCCAGCAGTTTTAGACCGTTTCTCCGCGTTCTCTTTCCGCCATTTACTCTAGTGTCTAGAACATGAGAAAGTAGTGAATGAGCAAAGCATGCTGAGTAAATTGGAATTAGTTCAAATAAGAATATCCTCAATTACTCGAATGTTTTACGTTACGCTTACGGTGGATTGATAATTATTGCGAGTACGTAAGAATGAATTTTCCTGCTCTCTTTTATACGTCTTTCAGTCTTTCTTGAGTGATTGATAAGATAGCAAAACAGAGAAGACGGAAATCGACAGAGAATTACTAACAATTCTTGTCTCATTCATTCAGCTTGTTAAATTAGTATGACTTTTTTGTATATATAATATTACTACTTATATACATATAAAATACGCATACGGAAAAATTCTAATACAGGATCTCTAGCAGTGCTTTCTTTGAAGAGAAGTTATGTAGATATATCCGTATGTACATGTATATGCTATTTCTATACATATGTAATATATTAGGCGTGGGAAAAAGTTCGTGGCGTTTTTTTAATGCCATCTAACGAGAAAAACGCCACGAACTTTTTCCCACACCTAATATATATATATATATAGAAGAAACAAGTGTAGTTTATTCAGTATATGTATATATATATGACTGAACCCGCCAGAGTACGAATAAAATTCGGGTTTTACGTCGTATGCACAGATGCCAGTTTCAATATGAGGGTCTTCGCTAAGTCTTTCATCTGTGAAAGACGAATATAGATTGTTCGATATCTAAAAAAGCAAGGTTTCGAGATTATATTCCTCAATGACAGTACATAGCATAAATTATTTAGTGTAAACATTTTTCATATCTTATTTAGAGAAAATTTATACGTACATGCGAATTATTTTATTTCAAAAGTAAAAGATATTTAAACAATTTATAATATATAGAGCAAGTGAAATATACATCGTTTTTTATCAGATTATTATGTGAATTCTTTCTATGCTCAGAGAGATTTGTTTTATTATATAACATATTAACGATATATTAATAATATTGCTAATATGCAATAATTAATTAATTAGCCTTCAAAATAAAAGCTTTTAGATAATTACTTCCTTTAAATTATTACTCCTATTATTAATTTCGTGTCTACATCGCCGCGAATCGAAACGTGGCCTATATTTAACAGGCAAGAGAAAGAATAGCTAAAATGGGATCGCAAATTTAGCAGGAGAAATTACCGCGTATATATACACGTTCTGCTGCGCATATAGCGTATCTATTAACAATGTAAATGTATGTGTCCCATACGTGCAATGTAGTACTAACCAGAGGCGAGATATGTAATTCCATTGTTCGCAATTGTGCCTTCTGTTAAAACTTGAATACGTGTCGTGTCGTTGCGCTGGGCTTTATATTATGAGGGTGTCACCGCACGAAAAACACAACGTGGTTTATTTTTAATTTCGTGCGAAGCTGCCGTCACACAGCAGCCGGGATTATATTCATATTAGTATCTTCGCGTGACCATTCGCGATATTAAAAGGCGATCGATGCTTTCGAATTGGCCGGTTTATCACCAGGCATGAAACGCTTGATGTACGCGCAAATACTTTTCCATTCGTGATAAATGCAAAGGGGCGAGATGTTTTTTAAAAATATTATCTTATACGCGGCGAGATAACATATTGCACTCATTCTTTCTCGCATCGCGAAATAAGATATAACCGATGTTTCGCGCCGATGAATAAAAGCTTTGTATCATTATCGGCTCGATTCCATTTCGCCATCGGAATTCAATGCTAACATTACCAAGTAGTCGCACAACAGGCACGAAAACAGAACGCCATTAAGAAGCATTAAAAAGCTTTAGCATCTCGCAGCGAACCGTAACACCGTTAAAACCACGGGCGATGGCAGGAATAAATATCAGGGGTTTTCCGCGGTATCGCGTTCGGTTAGGTAAAATGGATGAAGTGTAGTTAGCACATGCTTACGGAAACTGTTCGGCCTGCCTATAACAGCACTAACAATAGCCTGATCGTGTACATGCATATATCAGTAATAAAGTGAGGCAACTATAAGCCCCTTAGGTAGACCCGTGTGTGGTAATATAACTAGAGATTATTCCATTCTAGTTCGCTCCTCATAAATTGATATTAAGGTTCCATTACAATGTAAAACATTTTTTTAATTTTAGCCAACGGTCGCATTAAATGCTCACTAAATTTCGCGCCGCTCACTGCGTCTCAACGTTTCTTCGTACTTTGAAACAAAGAACTCAGTTTCTTCCATCTCGACTGCCGGGCAACGTAATTATATGCCGTCATACAGACAACAGTCCATAAATTTAACCGTTCGCGCACTCCGTGCCGATGATTCAATAAAAACGGTTTGGATTAAGTTTTCATTCAATTCTTCGTCGAGTAACAATTGATAAAGCTGGTATTAGCAGCACTCACTATAATGGGCACTGCAAGCATTTCTCTTATTGCAAGTAATCGACTTGCAAGTGTTCTGGCTTGTGTTATCCACGAAATTGCATAAGAATTATATATTGTATATGCCGAAGTTGCATCATTCTTAAACACTGCTTTTAACTTGTCCTTTGTCTTATTAAAAATCTTTTGTCTTATTAAAATTATTTTATCTGTATTATATATTTTTTAATAATTCGTGCAGGAAGCATGTATTACTATTATCTGCAAATGATATCAGTTGTTAATATGAAAGAAAATTACGTTTTACATAATTTTAATTTTAATAGGGGAAAATTGCGATCTTAATGTATAGAATAGCTTGTGTGAGGCAGTAGGCAATAATTCCATCAGAAAATATTAATTTGCGAATGTGAAACCTGTGACTTTCATATACTTTGATACTCATATATGGCTAAATGTAAAACCTTACTCAGTTCACAGAAACGACATATAGCGACCGTATTTTAGTCACTTTAGTATCAAAACTCGTTTCGCTACATATCCTTCATGTCTACTCCGGGATATTACATCTATTTAAATATTTACGCTTTGCCTTGCATGAAGCATAGCTTATGTGTCCTCTGTGAAACTTAGTCGTGATATACTACACAGTCGCGTATTTAATGCTTTACGAGATCTTTATTATAATTTGGTCATTTAATCGTCGGTGAGCAAATCTTTTTTGTTTATTATAACATCATAATTTTTGGATGATCTCTTGATAATTTTTTTCCCCTTGAACTCAGCGCGATCGAACTGATGGGAATCATTCCTCTATTTCGCAATACCCATTTACATGTTATACGTCACAAAGAAAATTTGAATGTCTCGACAGACATCGTACAAAGAAGTAGTTCAATATGTCGATCGTCGAAGGATACGACATATATGCGACGTAGCGAGCATATCGCTTTGCGCTCGCCGTTTCCTTTGTTTGTACAAACCAACCGGAACCTTGTATTCCTTTTTCTCGCAGTTGAGCGCGTGCTCCCGCTCAAAGGCAGCCACTCCGCAATAAATACGTGTCGCTAGACGATCCATTTCACTTCATTTCCGTTTATAATGAAAATTTCACAAAACGCGTGCGCGGCATTACCTGGGTAGTAGTAAACCGTATGGAACTTGGCCGTCGCTGGAGATGGGCGAAACGTCTGGCGGAAAATGAGGAGCCGATGCGACACCAGCCACCGACAAAGTAAATCGCTTTGCTTGAGTGGCAGCCATTCCGCGTGGGTGTCTCCGCGTGACTGCCCGCGCGCGATGACAGGTGACACGCATTGACTCTGTGAAAATGGCGTTTCCCAGTCTTTTAGTGAACAATCATTCGTCGGTCGTCGCGTAAAAAGGCTAAAATAACATTGAAAAAGGGAAAAACAAAAAGAGATTGCACCATGCTGTAAAAATAGGGAAAGAGGATGACATCCATCGTACCGAACGTTCATTATCAATATAGCGAAAAGAATTCAAAGAACTTTGCAATTTTTTTTTCTATAAATTCCGTACAAAGAAACGTTTTTCGCGACATGAGATTTGATTGCTGGTTGCTGTGAAAATTTTCTGTAGGGAGAAATAAATTTTCACCAATGAATAATGGACGATTTCTCAATTTTCTTTTTCCGTTAGTTTCTCATATTTACGCATTTTAAAAGCGGGGCATCTGAGGCGCACGCCTGAGAAGCTCAGGAAATTAAAATGTTTGCGAATAAAATATCAAGGGTTATCGATTGCATCTTGACTGTGTCAGGAGTTTAGAAATGAAGTGGTAGCCGAGGGAAAAGATGAAGAACCAAACAGTGGGATGAGGGACAAGCCAGCGGCCTCGAAACGTGCCTCTCATCGTGGTTGCTTCCCTTGCAAAAGTATGGATGAAAATGGAAGGGTACGCAACATCGTCTAAAACGATTTCCAATATTTTCGTTCAAAGCATTATTAAAAGTAGTACATGCAATTAAAAAAGATTGAACGAGATTTAAATTACAGATTTTGTAGTTTCTTCAAATATTGGAATAAATTCTCTACATGGAAAACATCGATTTAGTCATTGCAATTGCATTTCATACTAAATAATGATATATTAGATAAGAAATACAATATATAAGATAAGTACATACTGATAAGATACTTTGTTGCATATTTTGTGTATTATTGGGAGTACAAATTAGTTCGGTCCGTTTTTTTATTTCAAAACAAAATGAATGAACAGATCAATTAAAGTATTGTCCATCGCTGCCTACTACTTTTTCCCATCTCTCAGGCAATCTTCGAATTCCATCTCGAAAAAATGACTCTTTGAAGGCGATCCAATTTTGGAGCCAATTTTCGATTTCTGCGAAAGAACCGGTGACTTGCTGCTCCTTCGGAACAACCAGTAATCAGAAGGAGTAATACGGCGGGTGCGGTAAAACATCCCGTTTTCAAATATTTTTTTACGACTTTAGCGACATGAGGCCGAGCGTTGTCATGAAGAAGAATAACTTTATCATGTCTTTGCTCGTATTCCGGCCGTTTTTCTCGCAATGCACGGCTCAATTGTAGCCAATACCGATCGCCCGTAATGGAATCGCCAGGTTTCAGCAGCTCATAGTAAACAAGATCCTTGATCTTACCAGATACAGAGCATGATCTTCGAACTATGAATGTTCGGCCGTGGTGTTGATGTTGAGGCCGATGGCAACGATTGACCGGGCTTAGCGTAGTATTTTTTTCTTCTTGGGGTTGTCGTAGAATATCCACTTCTCATCTTCAGTCACAATCCGATGCAAAAAACCTTTTCTTTGTTGTCTTTGAATCAGCTGTTCGCAAGAGAAAAATCGCCTTTCAACGTCTTTCGATTTCAATTCATAAAGCACCCAATTTCCTTGTTTTTGAATCATTCCCATGGCTCTCAATCGTACAGAAATGGTTTGTTGAGCTCCCCCCAATGATTCTGCAAGCTTCTCTTGCGTTTGACTCTGATCTTCTTCGAGTAATGCCTCTAATTCTTTGTTTTCGAATTTTTTTGGCTGTCTAGAGCGAGGCTTGTCTTCAACGCTGAAATCTCTATCCTTGAAACGTGGAAATCATTCTCTACATGATTTATCAGTTGGAGCAGTGTCACCATAAACTTCGATAAACATTCGATGGGCTTCAGCCGCACTTTTCTTTCAATTAAAGCAGAAAATCAAAACCTCCCGCAAATGCTGCTTGGTTAACACAAAATTCGACATTTCAAACACAGTAAAAATCAAGATTTTTATATGAAACTCAAAGCGATATAAACTGAATATTATTAGCAAATGTTTAACTCTGAAATCGCCAAAATCAGCTGTCACTATGAACCATTCACAACAGCTGGAGCTATCTTTAGGGAAACGGACCGAACTAATTTGTACTCCCAACAGAAGAAAAAGAATTGAGAAGAAATCGATTTTTACTGGAAAAATCTGAACTCGTTTTGAAATTCATTTTGGGTCTAAAAAAGTACAGTCCCTTCTGTCTCTTCAAAGAATTTTTAAAGTGCTTTATTAAGCACATTTATTAGTAAATACATGTGCTCCACCATTGTATTACAAATTATTTTATATGTGCAAAAGCAAAATTAAATAAAACTAAATAGTACACTTAAATAAAAATGTCCGATCATTCAAAAATTGGACTGGATGTATTATTAAAAAATTGAACACTGGAAATTTGAAGAAGAGACAGATTTTAAAACAATAAATTTCCTGTTCGATGGAATATTTATTTATCATAATTTCGAATCAAGTTTACGATAAATAGAAGTACAACTTCCTTATTAGTTAGCAAGCCGAAACTTCAAATTGACTTATATATGGATACATGTTTATCACTACGATTCCAACAACCTGTGGGCCAAAACAAACGGTTTGAGCCAAGTCACAATGCCGTGTACTCAATGTGATACTATACAATAGGACTACGTCTACCCACTACACAGATATGATTCCTCGATGCGCTTTAATCCTACTGAAACCCTCGTTCCACAGAAAGTAGGGTTGGTAGAGCAAAGCGAGGCAAAGCAAATGCATTCTATTGCAACGAAACCAAAGCTCCACGCAACTCGAATAACAATACTAATTTGCGAAGCGTCGTTGCCAAATAATCCGAAACTTTCGGCTAATTGAACGTGTAGGATTCGTGTACGTACTTTTACTTAATCTCTTGAATTCTTACCAGTATACTCTATGTTATTTAAAAGTCAATGTTATTAATTTATTAATAAAGTTAAAATTTATGGCAAATATTTTTCATTAGTTATATAATTAAATAAATTAAGACAATATTATGTTGTAATATCGTTAAAGTTGAAATATTATTCTCACATGGAATAACATCCGAGTCTTTTCTTTAGAGAGAGTCTTTATAGAAAATTTTATACAAATTAATTTTATAATAATAAAGAGAGATTATTTTCCATGGTTGATATAAAAATATAATGTACTTTCACATTATATATTCTCTTTATAATTCTTTACTTTAAAATCATATATTCTGTATTTGAGACAAATTTTGTTGAATTATGAAGAAATAAATTACAATAATCAAAATTGTCTAATTTGTCAATGTTAAAACACGCGTTACATTTACATTTGTAATTTTTTATATAAACTTACATTGATATACTTGCATCATGGAAGTAATGGAAGCAAACAGTTCATGAATATAAATCCTTATTTTCTTACGAGTTGACATTGATGGAATGTTTGTGTCAGGCAGGCTCCCAAACATCATTGCGAATAACCATATCTTTCCTGAACGGTTGGTTTACCAAACATTAGAGCACTTAATTAATTTCTGCGCATTAACTTGCTACGTCTTACAGGCCAAGTATTCAAACAGAGCAGCTCTCTGAGCTTTAGGAAGAATATAGTTACACTTAATATTAATATTAATATTACTTAATATTAATATGCTGCTAATTGAAGGGCTTGATGTATTAAATGTTAAGTCACATGAGAAATATCTGTAGCAAAATTCTTGTTCTTGTTTTATTTCTTCGTATCTGTAATTGTTAATTCGTATCTGTAGTTGTTAACATCTAAAATCTCTTACAAATGAAAATATTGTATCTCTTTGTAACAACTTTTTACTTTAGAAGGTTCCAAAGGGTTTGCAGGTTATTTAATTTTTTACTTTCTGTTATATAAAAAAATGATTTGAACGCAATATATGCAAGTGTAATATGCATGTATAGATGACATTAATTTTAAAATTGTTTCGAGAAATGGTAACTGTCATACGGCAAGATAAGCGAGTTTTCGTGTAATTTAACTCCATTTTTCGCAACAGTGCGAATTTGAAGCACGAAGCGTGACAATTAAAGAAGATTGAACGTTCAATGGCGCGCAATTTCAGTGGCGTAAAACTCGGAAGTAGTTCACGACGACTCATCTCGTTCCAACCGAGAAACACTCTAACGTACAATGCATCATCGTCATTGATGTATCGGAGAACGATTCTCTCTGCTTTATTGCACGAGTTTGCTCGTCACTAGGCAAACCAACGTGACCGGGCGACGACTTTCGGTGCAGCAAGATTCATATCGGGAAGTGGGTCAATACGTTAAGCGTGTGGATCGTTTCTCAATAGTTGGTTTGTCCCGTACATGTGAGTCACGTGTCTCGAATACGAGTGCATGTGTCATTTCAAAAGTTCGCTGGCACTGTTGTTACCGATGATACGATTGGCTTTCGTGGTTTCGTCGATATCGGTCCCGCAGAGCATTCGGTCGGTTGATACTTCGCACGAAGTTCAAAACATTCGGAAATTATCGCGAAGTCGTGTGATCAACACATTGAAAAAGCTAGGGAGAGATAAAAAATTATTGATTAAATATATACGCTTTGACAGTCATATACTTCTCACTACAAAAATATCTTGAAAAGAATATATGCGACTGTCTATAGGAAAGCTTAAATCTTACGTTAGAGAAACCTGATTTCTTTTTACATATCTTGTTAATGTTTAAGGATAATGATCTTCAAATAATTGTATTCCCGAAATAAATTTAAAAATTTAAAATTTTGTTTTGTCATTAAAGCTAACTTGTTTTTTATTTTCCTATCACAATAATCTTTATTTTAACATTTTAAAAATTATTTAAAAATTAGAATTTTTAGTATGTACAACATAAAGAACAATCGTGACATATCTGAGTTCGTACTTGAATGGACAATAATGGACGAAATAGAATAACCAGTGAGATTTAACGTTTCTAACATGTCGCGAAAAAAAATGTATTTTTAGTATCTCAATTCGATATGTATAACACGTACGTCAGCGTGACTCGTTAGCGCGAAATGCGGCGTAATCATTATAAGCGGGTTAACAAATCACGGCAGAGCAGTCGCTGGAAAATTACATTGTAGTGGCTCGTTGCGTTCGATCGAACTTGACGGTACTGGTAATTGTCATTGTAGAAGTTAGACACATTAGAAGTTCGTAGCGTTAATCCTTTTTCACATTCATTGCAAACAATAACTATTGAATTAACCTATCTAAACAAACGAACTTTGTAAATTAAAATTATTTCTTAAGATATATATATATTATTATAATTTATATATATTAGTGTAATTTATATATTGTATGTTATACATATTATATAAATTATATATATTATATACATACAATATAAATGTTTTATTCATACATATAAATTATTATAAATTATTTCCTAAGTTATATATTATATATTATACATATTTCTTTTATATGCATATATATATATGTATATACATATACATGAAATTTTATTAAAGAAAATTAATTAAAAAGATTAAATTTTTGTAAACTCGTTAGTAAATATAATGTAACTCAACATTTTATTTTGAAGAAAAAAATAACATTATTCGTTTGCGTTCAGAAAATAGCTTCCGCCATTAAAAGTTAATGTAATTCGTTCATAACACCAGGAATTGTTTTTACTCAGAGTGCTTATTACTTATACGCCATAATTTGCGCCGAAAAATTACATTTCTGTATACTCATGCATTTCACGATAAGAAATCACTTTGCACCATAGAGTACAAGCGACCGTACGAATTGCGATAACTCACGATCACAAAAGTCACGCAATAAAATCGTTCGCTAATAAGAAACATTTTAAAGAAACTTGTTGCTAGTAGAAGAATAAAAATCATTTCAATAACGAAAGAAACATATGCATAAAATGTATATTCTTGTGTAATGCATAACAAATGATATAACGATAATTAATTAACAAATATTCTATGGTTGTAGATATAAAGTTTTTGTTAGATGCATCCATGCAATCTCCACGGAACGTTCGTATATGAGAAACTAAAAATAAAGCGATCAAGAAATTCAGGTCGGACGTATGAGATAATTCGAAGTTATGTGCGACTTTTCGTGCTTGGCACCGACAAACAATTCCACGGTGAGAAGTCACACGAATCGGTATCCGAAAACAAAGTTTGTAGTTCTTTAGCAAGCATTCGCATCGACTGTCTCTCGCGAGGGTGGAACGGTGGCGTCGCGGATACATGATTGCACTGCCGCCCACTGATGTAGGTCATGAGCGTAATCATTCCGCGACGTGCTGGAAAGGTTAACATTCGGCTGGCACGTTCTAGATCCGAAGACATTTTTACGCTGTATATACGCGCGAGGATGACGTCGACGACGACACACAGACACGAGAATCGCGGCAGAAGGATACGAAACGGGTCGGGAAAGGAGCTCGGAGGGAGGATACCGAGGGTGAGGGTGCAAGCACGCGAAAGCAGACATTTTTATGCATGTATTCACACGGTTCCCCGATGCATACTGCGGCTTCCGCGCGTATCTCCAGCGCGATCGCGTCTGTGTATGCGTACAAATGCGTGCGTATACGAGTGCTGCAACGTGATTGTACACATGCATACAGCGACTCGCATAGGTCCCGATACTCCCGATAAATATTTGCACATGGGGCTACGGGGAAATTTCCTGAAAACGCAAGTTCCTCACCGATTTCTCTACCACTACCGACCTCCTCCGCCAGAGAAGGCACCTCGTTCCGCGATGCTGTCGTTTACATCTCGTCGATCCCGCCGGAAAAAGAAGCTGGCAGGTGGGGTGGTAGGCAAATTTGTGATGCTCCGAAAACACTTCTATTGGAAAATCCAGCAGGCGATAGGACGACGTCGCCATCGTCGGGAATAGTCGAGGGAAAACGTAGAAACACTTTGGAAACTGTCGGCGGTCGGCTTCTCGTACGAGAAACGCCCCGCCGTGCGCTTTTCATTTTCTTCTTGGATTCGTAATCGGAGAGCCAGACAGAGAAAACACGACGAAGGTATATTGTTATTTCGAGCAGACGGAGAGCCGAGGTTACGATCGGCGGCGTGTGTGGGTACATACAAGAGTGTACAAACACACGACAGCAACAAACACACAGCAAACAATGCGTCTATTTTGAGGAAATGTTAATTAAATGAAGGCGGTTGTAAATAAACGCTGTATTGCTATATTATGAAAACCATATTATACAATGCAGTTATCTACATACACACATACACACA
>Ga0157364_1006338_pt1 | contig 12143 bp, 7 predicted proteins | sample AttsexASBM2_FD_111476 | JGI IMG/M metagenome (GOLD analysis project Ga0157364, IMG submission 111476) | Fungus gardens microbial communities from leaf cutter ant in Ribeirão Preto, State of São Paulo, Brazil - Atta sexdens ASBM2 | ecosystem: Host-associated > Fungi > Mycelium > Unclassified ...
GTGAGCACTACTCAGGTAAATAAATATCTTTTTTATTTACATTAAATTTACATTCACTCTGACTATAGCAGTCGCTGCACCATAATCCGGTGAGGAGTAGGGATAGCGCATTTATTGCACATCGGGATAACCGCGCAGTGACCGGTATATCAATACCGGTCAGCAGGGAGGGTTCATCGGCCAGTGGGACGGGCACCTGCCAGATTGGGCACCATCTGTTTAATCATGGCAAAAAAGTGCCGTAAACGTGCCGGATAATAACTGGCCCAGGGGTAGGTCAGCCAAACCGGTAACGGATCGGCCTGCCATTCCGGCAGTAAGTGAACCAGCCGACCCGCAGCCAGGTCCTGCTCAACAATCCACGAGGACATTAAGGCCACCCCCAGATCAGAAAACAAAAGTTTGTGTACCGCATACAGACTGTCACTGGTCAGTCGTGGCTCAATGGTCAGAGTCTGGCGCGTCTCTTCCTGCGGACAGCGGAGGGTGATTTCGGTACGGTAAAACTGACTGAGCGCCATCCACGGCAGCTCGGCCAGTTGGGACAGCTCTTTGACCGGCGAATAATGGGATAACAGTTGCGGTGTGGCGACAATATAACGGGGGACTTCAGCTATTTGTATTGCAACCAAGTCCGGGTCGCTTAGGGCTCCGACCTGAATGGCACAGTCTATATTCTCTGCGACAAAATCTGGGGTCCGGTCATTGAGCATCCACTCAATTTTGAGATCTGGCGCACTTTTCAGCCACTCCGCCAGTGGGGTGATCATCTGATCCTGGCCGAAAGCGTGGGGCGCGCGTACCCGCAGAGTGCCGACCGGCTCATCATGAATATTGGTCAGTTCATCTTCCAGGGCATACCAGTTATTCACCAGCTGTCGGGCGTGGCGGTAGCAGCGTTCGCCGTCGTCAGTCAGCTTAAGGGCATGGGTGGTTCGCAGGATCAATTTCTGACCCAGCATATTTTCTAATGCCTGGAGTCGCCGGCTAACGGTCGGCTGACTGACCCCCAACTGCCGGGCGCTGGCAGACAGACTGCCGCTTTCGACAATCCGGATAAAGGTCTGCATTAATTCAATGCGGTCGCTGCTGCCGGGGCTGAGTTGTTTCATACGTCGGGCGCATAATGGTTGTGTAGTGTTTGAGTCTACCACGCATTACAGAAATCGGGTCTACTGGCGGCCATTCTGATAAGGAGAAACATTATGTCCGCACCTTCATCTGCCACAAGTGCGCCAGCGCTGTCAGCGTCATTGCTATTTATTCTGGCGACCGGCGCAGGCTTAAGTGTCGCTGCTATTTATTACAGCCAGCCGATGCTCAATATTATGGGGCAACCCTTCCATGCGACCCCAGCACAGACCGGTTTGATCCCGATGCTGACCCAAGCTGGTTATGCGGCAGGGATCCTACTGTTGACGCCGCTGGGGGATCGTCTGGATCGACGTAAACTGATCGCGGTGAAAGGGATCCTGCTGGCGGCAGCGCTGGTGATGTGTGGGTTCTCCCCAGATCTTAATATCCTGCTGGTCGCCAGCCTGCTGACCGGCCTGACGGCCACGGTCGCACAGGATATTGTACCGGCTGCGGCCGCGTTGGCACCGGAGCAGAGTCGCGGAAAAATAGTAGGAACAGTGATGACCGGCCTGCTGGGAGGGATATTACTGTCACGGGTGGTCAGTGGAGTCGTGGGTCAGTACCTCGGCTGGCGTAATCTCTACTTCATTGCGGCATGCTCAGTACTGATCATCACCTTGGTACTGTGGCGTACTCTACCGTCTTTCCAGCCGATGACGCGCGCGCCTTGGACATCGCTGATGCGTTCATTATGGCAGTTATGGCAGCAGCATCAGACACTGCGCCGGGCTGCGACAGCACAGGCCTTGTTATCGGTGGCCTTCAGCGCTTTTTGGTCGACCTTAGCGCTAATGCTATACAAAAATTATCACCTCGATAGTGCGGTGACCGGTGCGTTTGGGTTAGCAGGTGCTGCTGGTGCCATGGCGGCTCCGCTAGCCGGAGGTCTCGCCGACCGGATCGGTCCGGCACGGGTCACTCAGGTCGGCGCTGCGCTGGTGATCACGGCGTTTGTGATTATGTTGCCGATGCCGTTACTGCCGCCGACCTGTCAGTTAGGCCTGATCGTGGTGAGTGCTATTATTTTTGACCTTGGGATCCAGGCGTCGCTGGTGGCACATCAGACGTTGGTGTTCCGCTTGGTACCGGAAGCTCGCAGCCGTTTGAACGCCTTATTGTTTACCTTGGTCTTTGTCGGCATGTCGGCCGGTTCAGTACTGGGTAGTCTGGCATTAACCCATGCCGGTTGGCAGGGTGTGGTGATTGTGGCAATCATTGCGGCGGTCAGTGCTTTAGTGGTGCGCCTGTGTAGCCGTCATTTACAGAATTAATCCCTATTGCCGGGCCTCAGCGTCCGGCAATGTTTATCCCACAATCGCCTTCAAATGCAAATGCGTATCATTTGCTTTGTTATCTATGGCGACGGTGTTAAGCTATTTGCTATCGTCACCGCTCAGCAGGGCTGCCTGCCTCCACTAGATTACGTTTATGAACCGTTTATCCTCCGATATTCAGGTAGAAAGTTTTTCCGTCGCTGATTTTCAGCGTCTCGGTGAGCGCTATGCGATAGACTACCGCTTTCCGGCAGCAGAACCACAGTGTCCGGTGATCCATGGGCAGGTAAGCGAGTGGCAGTTGTGCTCAGGGCTGAACGTGACACATTCGGATGTGCAGGTGATGTTACCCTATGAATCCGTCTCCGCAGGCCAGTCTCCCCTATTTTTACTGGTTGTCCTTGAAGGCTCGGTTGAGCTGCGATCCGTGGATCGGGAGATCCTGCTGAGTACCGGCAAGGTATTTTGTACCGGTTTGCATACCCCAGGCATGCTCAGTGTTAGGCATACCTCTGGACAACGGCTGGTGACGTTGGCGCTCGGTTTAGAGCCGAACAGTTGCCTGCGTCCACAAACGTTAGCTGACTGGCTGCAAAATGGCGTACCGGCAAGAGTACGCACCCTCCCTGGACACCTATTGATGACACTGCGTCACGCTGTCAGTGAGCAGACCCCGCCATTGGCTCGAGAACTGGCGTTGGAAGGGGCTCTGCTGCAGCTATTATCGCTTTTCCTGATACCGGAACCAGCGCAGGAACGACGACGTGGTGGGGTCCAGCCATCAGAACATCAGCGTCTGGAAGCAGTGCGTCACTTATTGGAGTCCAGCCCAGAGCAGGAATATACGCTGGATGCGCTGGCGAAAGTGGCAGCGATGAGCAGCAGTAGCCTGCGGAGTAAATTTCGGCAAGCCTATGGTGAATCGGTGTTCGGCTATCTGCGTCAATGCCGTCTGGCGCTGGCAAAGCGGTATCTGCAACAAGGTTACAGTGTCCAACAGGCGGCATGGCATTCGGGTTACCAGCATGCCAGTAATTTTGCCACCGCTTTTCGACGCCATTACGGGACCTCCCCCGGAAATTACCCCGCTGACCGCCCGCGGATGCCATAATCCCTCACCGCGGCATTTTGTCGTTACTCATAGTTATTTCGTCACTGTGCATAACGGTGATAAGCGTCCTCAGAGCGATAATCTCTGCTAAGGGTATTTATCGACTGAGAGTTAACATGGCTAGGTACTATCGTACAGTTTTTCCACGTCTGTTGGTGGGTTCGACATTGATCGTCAGTCCTGCATTGTGGGCAGCAGAGCAGACAGAATTAGAGGTGTATGCCAACGGTCGGTCTGCCGCATCATCCCAGAGTGTGGCGACTTATACCAACAGTGCGACCAAATCCGCAGTGCCTGAAAGCCGCACGCCGCAGGTGATTGATTCAATCTCTTACCAAGAAATTGAAAAACGACATACCAATTCTCTGAATGAAATTTTGCGCTACGATGCCGGGGTTGCCAGTGAGATGCGCGGGGCCACCAGTTATATGAGCGAATATAAGATCCGGGGTTTCGCCGCGGAACATGAGTATTACAATGGCTTACAACTGCCGTATAACGTTTCTGGCAACACCAAAGCCTCGATTGATCCGATCCTGATTGAACAGGTGGATATCCTGAAAGGTCCCTCTTCGGTACTTTACGGTAATGCCTCCCCCGGTGGGCTGGTCAATATTCAGGGTAAAATGCCTCAATCGACCGCACACACCGAAGTCGGTGTCATGACCGGCAACCGCCAGTTACGCGAGGGGTATATCGACTCAACAGGGCGGCTGGCGCAGAGCGACTGGAGCTATCGTCTGATTGCCAAAGGCAGTGCCGGTCAGGATCAAGCTGTGACGACGCGTCATGAAAGTTATCTGGTTGCGCCCTCCGTCCGTTGGCAGCCGGACGATCAGACCCGATTAACCCTGGATGCCCTCTATCAGAATCAGCCGTCATTAACCCCGTCATCGCCGTTACCCTTAGCTTATTTGCGCAGCGGCTATACGTCGCGCCGTGCCTATGCCGGTGATCATTGGAATGGTTTCCGCCAGCGGCAAGGGATGCTGGGTTATAGTTTCGAACATCAGTTTGATAACGGTTGGGGAGTGATACAGAAGGCTCGCTATTTTACCGTCGATACTCATCAGCAAAGTCTTTATGCGACTGGCAGCAGAACCGTTCCCACTGAGTTAACCCGTTTTGGCTATACCACCGATGAAGGAGTAGATAGTATTAATATTGATAATCAGCTGACCCGCAGTTTTACCGCAGGTGGCGGTGAACATCACCTGCTGGCAGGATTCGATTATCAGCACCTGAACTCACCTATGACATATCGTTATGCCACGACCTCGCCCGGCATTGATATGTTACATCCGGATTATGGCCTGATGGAGAGCGAGAAAGCCGGCTTGTATACTGCGAAGCGTCAGCGGTTGCGCTTCAATCAGCGGGGATATTATCTGCAGGAACACTCGGAATTTGGTGGCCTGAACCTGATGGCGGGCTTGCGTTATGATGACTATCAATCCTCCACCACCGACTATCTCAATCAGGGGCAGAAAACCTCCGTTGATCAACAGCGACTCACCAAACGGCTAGGCGTACTTTATCAATTCAGTGAGGGTATTGCCCCGTTCCTCAGTTATTCGGAAGGCTTCTTACCGGTATCACCGCAGGGAACACTGACCAGTGATCAGGCAAAGGCCACGACCAGTCGGCAAGTCGAGGGCGGTGTAAAATATCTGCTGGCAGACTATGCCACCACCCTGACAACGTCGTTGTTTGAAATCCGTCAGAAAAATGTACTGACCACCGACTATACCTACACCGCCGCTGGGCTACTGAATTATCGGCAGACAGGAGAGATACGCTCACGTGGGGCCGAGGTCACGCTGGTCAGTCGGCCGACGGATAACCTTAATCTGATTGCAAGCTACGCCTATACCCACGCTATCAATACCCGTGATGAATTGTACCAAGGGCAGAGAGCGACCCAGGTGCCAGAAAACCGGCTGACGTTATGGGGGGATTACACCTTCGACCAAGGAGCACTGAGTGGATTAATGGCCGGGGCAGGGCTACGTTACAACGGAAAAACAGCGATAACCCCAGATAACTCCGTTGCGGCAATGGGTGGCAATACGCAGTTTGATGCAGCAGTGAGTTATGATATGGGGCAGGTGAGTCCGTCACTCAAAGGCCTGACGGTGAAGGCCAGTGCCCAGAATCTGACCAATAAAATGACCTATACCTGTTACAGCAGCAGTTATTGTTGGATAGGGCGGGATCGTAGCTGGCAAGCAGGGGTCAGCTATAGCTTCTGATGTCACCCCCTGCGGTCTGACCGTAGGGGGGAACTACTATTGCAGGCCGTACTTTTTCACTTTATCAAACAAGGTACTTTTGGCGATGCCTAGGGCTTCGGCGGCCTGAGAAATATTGCCGTGATGTTTACTCAGTTCAGAGATAATTAAATCTTTCTCAAAATGCTCGACCATCTGCGGCAAGGACAGCACATGGTCAGAGCTGTGTCTGCCCGCCTCACCGGTCATGCCTAGCACACAGCGTTCGGCTTCGTTACGCAATTCACGGACATTCCCCGGCCAGGGCCAGGTCAGGTAATTCTGCATTCTGACGGTATCGATTTGCGGTACCTCGCGGCCAAAGGTGGCTGCTGCAGTTTGCGCAAAATAGTTAAACAGCAGTGGAATATCTTCTCGGCGTTCGCGTAAGGGTGGGATGGGCAATTCAATCACGTTGAGACGGAAATTCAGGTCAGCGCGGAACTCGCCCTTTTCGGCCAAGACACTCAGGTCAGCTTTGGTGGCACTGATGACACGGATATCCACCGGAATTTCTTGGTTAGAGCCGAGTCGCTCCAGCATCCGTTCCTGCAAGACGCGTAATAGCTTGATTTGCATGGGCATCGGCATACTTTCGATCTCATCGAGGAACAGCGTTCCGCCCTGCGCGTATTCTATTTTACCGATACGTTGCTGGGTGGCACCGGAAAAAGCGCCTCGTTCATGGCCGAAAATTTCGCTGTCGAACAGGGTTTCTGGCAGACCACCACAGTTCAGAGCAACAAAATTTCCCGGCCGGCCGCTGAGGTCATGAATACAGCGTGCCAGCAGCTCTTTACCGGTGCCGGTTTCTCCGTGGATCATCACGTTGGCAGGGGTGGCAGCGATATTCCTGACGGTTTGCCGCAGCTCGCACATTGGCTGTGCATGTCCGATAAAGCGGCTATCGAGATCACTGACATGGGCCAGTTGCTGACGCAGTTTTGCTACTTCCAAGGTCAGCTTACGTTTCTCCAGTGCCCGTCTAACCTGTTGGATCAGTACCTGTGGTGAAAAGGGTTTTGGTAGAAAATCGTAGGCCCCGCTGCGCATAGCTTCGACCGCAGTCAGTATATCGCCATGTCCGGTAATGATGATCACCGGTATTTCAGGTGCAGAGACTTGTAGCTGGTGGAGAAAGTCGAGGCCACTGAGCCCCGGCAGTCGCAGGTCAGTAATGATCACACCCTGAAAATCATCTGGCAGGATCTTGATGGCGTCTTCTACCGAGCCGGCACCGGTAGTGCTGATCGCTTCCAGTTCCAGAGACTGGATGCAGCTGGTGCGGACTGATTCATCGTCCTCAATAATTAGTACGTCATAGTCAGCCAATGAGAGCCTCCTGTTGCTGAGAACTGAGTTGCAGTCTGAGGGTAAAGCGGGCACCGCCGTTGCTGAGATTATCCGCACTCAGGCTACCGTTAAAACTTTTAATAATATCGGCGGAAATTGCCAGCCCCAATCCCAGGCCGGTGGTGGTTTTGGTGGTAAAGAAGGGCTCAAAAACATGGTCTATGATCGCGTCTGAAAGCCCGGGGCCGTTATCCGTCACTTCAATAATCGCCTCTGAAAAGAAGCGGAATAAGCGCACAGAAATGTGTGGGGATCCACGGTTTTCCAGTACATCAATGGCATTAGCCAGCAGGTTGACCAGCACCTGTTCCAGACGCAGTCCATTGCAGTCGGCGTAGATATCGTCACCCTGAAAATCTTTGTTGATACTGATATGTTTCTTCTCCAGCCGGTGCTTCAGCAGTACCAAGACATTGTCGATACAGTGGCTGAGACAGACCGGATTGATGCTTTCATCCGAAGGCCGAGCAAATGAGCGTAACTGGCCGGTCAGCACCCCGATGCGATCGACTAATGCTGCAATACGGCCCAGATTATCGCGGGTAGCGTCGAGATTACCGCGCTGTAAGAAGATAATGGTATTTTCTGAATAGGCGCGGATAGCGGCTAAGGGCTGATTAATTTCGTGGGCCAGTCCGGCGGATAGCTGGCCTATCACCGCCAATTTTTCAGTACGGATCAACTCTTTTTGCAGGTGCCGCTCACGCTCTTCAAACCCGAGGCGCTCGGTGATCTCGTTTTCTAGCTCGATATTTTTTTGCTGTAACTCCTGACTGCGCTCGGCGACCAAAATCTCTAGGCGGCCATAGGCATCTTTTACTGCCCGATGGTTTTCAGCGATTTTACGTATCAGTTTCAGGCGTTGACTGACAAAGTAGCCGAAGAAAATGACCGATGTCAGGACGCTATCCAACAGAGCAATGCGTAACCAGAGGTCCCGGTAGATCGGCGTGGTGGACTGCATGGTAACCAGATGCATGGTGGTGCCGGGAATCGAGGCACGGGCTGCCAAATATTGCTGACCATCGATACGGATCAGCCGGCGTCGTGGCGAGGCATTATTCACCTGCACATTGGCTAACGGCGTAATTTCTATGCCGCCAAACTGGCGGGTACTGGCGACTTCTCGGAGATCTCCCGCTTCGACGGCGGTAAAGGTATGGTAGTTCCAGCCCTTAATATTGGAAGAGAGGATGATACCGCTGGTATCGGCCAGCGCCAGAGGCTCGCTTTGCGGGGCATCCGCGACAAACAGATGTTCAAGGTCGATTTTCAGGACCAGCACACCGCCATCAATACCCGCTGATAAGTAATACCCTGGCATATTTTCACTGGTGCCGACCGCATAAAAGGCCATCACCTGTCCGTTTACCGCCTGACGAAAGTAAGGGCGGAAAGTGATATCGTGGCCGCGGAGATAATCGGCCCCGGAGGGCTGTCCGGAGGCAACAATCATCCCACTCGGAGACGCAAGAAAGACCTGTTCTGCACCGATAGCTTGGCTTATCAGGCACAGTTTGCGATGAATATATGGATAGCTTTCGGTTGAGGGATGGTGGATAAAGCGCTGTAAGTCGCTGTCCATAGCCAGGGTCAGCGGCAGATAGCGGTACTTATCGAGGTTACGTTCAAAAGTATTGACCCGGCGTTGTAAACCGGCCTGTAGATGGGATTCTGCCTGACCCATCAGTTGCGGAACCAGGGCGCGGTAACTGAGACAATCAATGACCAGTACCACCAAGGCAATAAGGGCCGCACACAGCAGCCCTTTGAGGGAAAATGAAAAAAAACGTTTCTCGGTGGGGAGTGTCTTATCTTCCTGAACCATAACCTCTTTCCTGCATAATGTATGTTTGCCGGACCCGGTCACCGAAGACTAGAATGACCGGGCGCTGAGGAGGTTCAGACCCATCTCGTCTGCAATTAGTAGATATTAAGCAGCACGATAGTGAGCACCGCCATCACTAACCGGGAAACGGCATAGCCAACCGTGTAGCCAATGGCCGGTACTGAGCTTTTTGCAGCTTCCTGAATGGCCCCTAAGGCTGCGGTAGTAGAACGTGCACCAGCACAGACGCCGAACAGGATCCCTGGGTGGAAACGGAACACATAACGGCCTAATAACAGCCCAACAATCAGTGGCACTAGTGTAACAATAATCCCACAGATAAATAAGGGTAATCCGTAGTGTTGCAGGCCACCGATAAACCCAGAAGCCGCATTGATACCGACAATCGCGATAAAGCCATTTAAACCGAGGTTATTGAGTAACCAGATGGCCGGATTGGCAATTTTACCAAAGGTACGTTTGACCGAGCGGATGTAGCCACAAATGACACCGGCAACGATGGCACCGACATTGGTCCCCAGACTGAGTGGAATGCCGCCAACATGGATAGTCACTGCACCCACCAGACAACCGATAGCAATACCAGCACACATAAACATTAGATCAGAGGTATTGCTGTTACGGTCGGCATAACCCGTTTTTGCTGCCAACGCGGCGACATCTTTACCTTCACCTTTGACGGTCAGGACATCGCCCGCTTTCAGCGGCATATCCATATCCAAGGTAACCGCCTCATCATGACGAGTGATTCCTAGTAGGAAAATACCATGTCCCGGACGGTTAAATTCGCTGTAAACCAGATCCCCCAGTGTTTTTCCTTGAGTGGTTTTTTTACTCAGGACAATATCCAGTTTTTCGGTGGCAAAATTTAATAAATTAATATCGGCACTTTCGGGCCCAATCTGTTTTTGGCAGGCAACAATATCTTTCAGTCGGCCTGATGCAATGATTTCATCGCCCTGGCTCAGCACGGTGTCGGCTTCACATTGAACGATATTTTTATTTCCTTGCTGACGAATTCGGCGAATAAATATTTTATGGCCCAACATATCTTCGGCATCGGCAACGGTTTTGCCAATAAACGCTGAGTTTTGAACGGTCAGGGCACGAGCAACATGCGAAATATAGGCGGAGTCTTTTATTTCCTGAGTGGCACCATGTGTTTTTTCATAATCGCGGCAGGCCTCAGGTAAATTAATTTTCATTAATTTTGGCCCCAGCGTTGCCAAGAACCAAGCAGAACCGGCAGTCCCAAACGGGTAGGTGACGGCATAGGCAACCGGTAACAGGGCGGCAGCAGCGGCGGCATTTTGCGACATCACACTGGAGGCGACCCCAAGGACAGTCGAGTTAGTGTAACCGCCAGACAGCAGGCCTGCTGTCAGTGCGGGATCATAGTGGAAGATTTTACCCAGCACGATGGCAGTACCCAGACCTGACAGGCAGACAATCACGGTAAAGATGACTTGCGGAAGACCGTCACTTTTCAGTGCGCGGATAAATTCTGGACCGACAGCATAACCGACGGCAAATAAAAACATATCAAAAAAGGTGGATTGCATGACGGGAGAAATATGTAAATTAAGCTGACCGATTAATAGGCCGGCAATTAATGTACTGGTGACCACGCCAAGACTAAATTTACCAATTTTAAAGGTTCCGAACCATGCGCCTAATGCCAGAGTTAAATAAATAGCGATATCCGGGTTATCATGCAGGGCAGAAATAAAAAAGTTCATGATTTTCTCCTGAAGGAAAAAAGCGGGGCGGATGGCGCCCCGAAAAGACTATCCCTGAAATAAGACTGAAGGAGAGATTAATATTGTGGTTTATAAAGTTGTTTTTCGATCCACTGACGGATATTTTCCGGACGTTCAGCCTGAGCCAACCCATTATCAAACATATATTCGGCAATTTTCACCGCAGTGGTGACCTCTGTTTCCAGAATATTATGTTGGCTTGGGTAGAGCATCCCTTTTTTCTGCATATCAGGGGTCACCTGATCGGCCGTTGCATGGGCCGCGATAATAAAGCACTCATCGTTTAACAGCAGCGGACGGGCGACATAGGTTGCCAGACCAATTGCCGGATAGATGTAGAAGTTGTTCGCCTGACCAGGCAGGAAGGTTTTTCCGTCTAGTTTAAATTCAGGGAACTGGACACCGGCGGCAAATAGGGCTTTACCTTTAGACCAAGTGTAGGCTTGCTCTGCGGTACACTCTACTTTATTGGTTGGGTTGGACAGGGCAAAAATGATTGGGCGTTCATTAATTTCACTCATTTTTTCGACCACTTGCTGGGTAAAGGCCCCGGCGCTGGTGCTGACCCCGAACAGAATGGTCGGTTTGAACTCTTCAATCACTTTGACCAGGTCACGGGTTGGCTCGGCATCCAGCGCAAATTTCTGCTGTTCCGGGCTCAGGTCTTTACGAGATTTCTCAATCAGACCATTGATGTCCATATAGGCAATACGTGAAGTGGCTTCTTCCTCAGACAGACCTAAATCGCGCAGCTCTGAACAGATAAGTTTACCGATGCCGATACCGGCAGAGCCTGCACCGTAGAACAGTACGCGCTGCTGTTTGATGTCTCCGCCTGTGATATTCATGGCACTGAAAACACCGGCTAGGGCGACGCTGGCAGTCCCCTGAATATCATCGTTGTAGCACAGGACTTTATCTTTATAACGGTCCAGATAACGGATGGCGTCAGTGCCTTTCCAATCTTCAAAGTGGATACAGCAGCCAGGGAACACGGTCTGTACGGCTTGGACGAATTCTTCAGTCAGTTCATTCAGTTCTTCTTCGCTGACCGGTTCTTCACGGGTACCTAGGTACAGCGGGTCATTACGCAGTTTTTCGTTGGTGGTACCGATATCGAACAGAATTGGCAGCAGGCAATCCGGTGGTACGGCCGCACAGGCGGTGTACAGTTGCAGTTTACCGATTGGGATACCCATACCGTTGGCACCAATATCGCCCAGGCCGAGGATACGACCCCCGGTAGAGACACAGACAAAGCGCACATCTTTGACTGGCCAGTTTTTCAGGACTTCAGCCATGCGGCCTTTCATATGACGGGTAATGTACATCCCGCGAGGACGACGGTAGATATGACCAAACTCTAAGCAGGCATCGGCAACGATTGGA
>Ga0157364_1006339_pt1 | contig 12143 bp, 8 predicted proteins | sample AttsexASBM2_FD_111476 | JGI IMG/M metagenome (GOLD analysis project Ga0157364, IMG submission 111476) | Fungus gardens microbial communities from leaf cutter ant in Ribeirão Preto, State of São Paulo, Brazil - Atta sexdens ASBM2 | ecosystem: Host-associated > Fungi > Mycelium > Unclassified ...
ACGTCATTCATTGTTAGCAGTAGATCCTTTTTGTATTTTTTTGTATATTTCAACAAATTGGTGAAATACTAATTTAAACATGTAGGTTTTATATTTATCTAAAATAGGATAATTTTGACTCAGATAATAAATTTTTTAAAAATACATGGACAGAATGCAAGTCCAAAATCGGAAATCATCTTAAAATCTTTAAAGCTATTTATAAAGATATTTATAATCGTATTTATATTTTAGATCAAGTATAGTTTTGAAATCACAGAATCATATTAGCATTCTAAGACATTATCTAGATAGTTATCAACAAGATGGTCTTAAAAATAGATTAAAAATACTTAAGACAATACCTCTAAGCAAATCATATTGATTATGAAAGAAAAAAATTGCAAATATCATAATTTAATTGTAACTTATAGTTAAATCCTTTTCGATGCTAACTATATATATATATACATTTTTTTTAAGAACTATAAATATAGTTATAAGTACAATTATTATCACTAACATATAGCAGTAACTATATGTTAGTGATAATAATTGTACTTATAATAACTATAAAAATAGAGTATCATAATTATTTTATCGTAATCATAATTATTTTATCATGCATTTATTGTCAACAAGATCGCTTTTCTCACCGTGTAATGTATTTTAACTACACATTTGACTATAAAGTCAAGACTTAATGTAACCATCATGAATGCTATCTCGGTAACAGGATCGCAAAGATTTAGTCAAATTTGACTCACTTTGTAAGTCATGTTCCGACTGCACCCAGAACTTGTACACCGCGGTTATCTTCCAGCTCGAGACAGCGTGATAGCAGTTTAAAGAACGAGCTCGTGCGATTACGCGTATGCGGTAACAATTTTCACGCGATCTTCGTACGATTAAAGTGAGACATTAATCCTTAAAGATTATCGCGATCAAAATAAAGAAATGATAATATACTTGCGCGAAAAATACATGTAATTTTTACAATTACAAGCATTCACAATGTTAAAGTTAAACTGTGCGTGCCTATAAGTGCTTTATTTACTATTCCGAGAAAAACACGTCAATCTTTCGTCTCTTATTTCAAGTGGAATAACAAAGCCATTTGAACTTTGAGATTAATTAAATGTCTCAATGAATTAAATATTACAAATATAATTGCATTTTCATAATTTATGTTTCGTATTATATTATTTATACATGGTCAAGAAGTAAATCGTTACTTAACGAAGTTACTGTTAGAGTTACTTTTTCAGTAACTGTAACTTCGTTCCTTTTTTCCATATTATACTTAACTATTCCGTAACTATAATTTAACTGAGTTACATTTTTGGTAATTAGTAAATAATTTGATAATTACTTTTATAATTATTTTATATCAAATTTATTCGTCGACATATGGGATGATCAAAATGAAAATTAAAATGTTTAGTGAATAATGATTATTCCTTGTGATTATTTTTTGTGATTGGAAAATTAGAGTATCTTCTCGGTTATATCGGTTTTCAAGTATGAATTTGAAAACTTTAGATCTTTGTCTTGTGATTTTAGACAAACAAAAATGACAGATGTAAAATAATTTATACTGTTATAAAGAACACGATTGAACGAGCAAGAGGCATTTATAAAAATGATACAATTTTTACCTATAATTAATATATTTTTATTATCTACAATTAATGTAAATCTCTTGGTAAATTATGTGTTAGATGGAATATGCCATCATTAAGAGCTGAAGAGAGAATTTTTCTCTGTATTCCGATTCTGTTGAAAATTAGATCACTTCGTGGTTATCAGGATGTGGATTTAACGTTCGCACGGCTTTGCCGATTCACGACGTTTAGCGTAAATGCAAGAGGCCGCACGATTCGACTTATTCAAAATGGCTCTTTAAACGCGCTTATTTCCACACTATATCCTCGCACCTAGAGAAGGCAAAAGCCATCGCGGCTGCGTAGCACGTGCGAGACGTAATATCCCGTCCTGCGCCGAGCATACGAATCGTCTTCACTATTACGGAAGGAAGCAAGGAGTCTTGATCCTCGCGAGGCCCTTTGGCACGTGCGTAACCGAAGGAACGGTGCCGTGACGTACGATGAAAGCCGAGAGAAAGGCAAGTACGAACGAGGCGTCGTGTACCTTCGGAATTCAAGCCGCGCCATTCATTTTATGAAATATTCGATATATCTCGAAGGCCGAGTGAAATTTCTGACGGAGCACAGTATCCTCTCGAAGAATCCGCTGGCGTCGCTTATCGACTCGGTGTTGGAAAATATGTCCGTCACGAAGATGTGTAACGTCCGAGATTTAAAATGCTTTAGAGAGCTCTCGTTAAACGCGGGTGTATCTCGGGCGAACGAAGATTTGCATCATAATCGATCCGTAACCTGGCGTAAAATAGTACAACATCCTGTAATAATGGATTTATCTAGCTATTTCTTACGCGTAGAGTACACTATGAATTATTCAGATTGCCATAGACTATCGCAAAGTTCCTGGAGATATGCTTCTGGAGAATGGGAAAGTGCTGGAATAAAAGACGAAGGATCGTGATCATACAACGAAAGAAGAAGACTGAGAAAATCGCGTTGCTGAAGCTCTAAAAGAGACCTTGTTTGTTCCGCAGGGTAGATTGAATCATCGCGCGGAACTTCTGAAAGCGACGCTACACCGCCGCCGCGCTCTTCCCCCATCGGCTTTAATAGTAAAGATGCCTCTCTCGTGGTGAGATATATGCACTAAGCTGATAAATATTTATCAAGATTAGGGGAGAAGGGGAGCTTTTTGTATTCGTCTGCAAGTCGAAAACAAAAAAATCATACCTTTCAGATTCTAACAAACACAAACTGCCTCATCCCGATTTCGACTTCCGCGCGACTCACTATTCTCCTTCGACACCCTGCATGTCCGTACTTTACTATTTTATCCCTCTATTTTTACTTCCCTTGTGCGCTTGCGGATAGATCATTTACAATGTCGGTTGCGGGAAGTTGAAGCAGAAGGCGAAAACTTTAACCTCGGACAGAACCCACCCTGCTTTTCATCCAACACAGGGACTACAAGTGTAGATGTCGTAAAAATCTCTCGCAGAAACAGAGAGAGAGAGAGAGAGAGAGAGAGAGAGAGAGAGAGAGAGAGAAAGAGAGAGAGAGAGAGAGAGAAACAACGGCGATCTGTGGGTTGCATTGAAAAGGAAGATTTCCTCGCGACAAGAATAGCGTCGAGAGAAGCAACAAGGAATTTATTCCAGATAAATAAACAGCAGCGAAAACAAAGATTTTCAAGTGCTGAAGTGAGACTTAACTTTACTTCCTCTCTTTTTTTCGTACTCAAATGATAAAACAGAGGTAATAGTCTTATGTGATCCATTCGCTACAGCGTTGAAAATTCAAAGACCGTTTTTCAGTCTTACACCTAAATTGTCGTAGTTATTCAAGAACTACGTTTACACCGCGCGTTCCGCATTACGAGTCACTGGCGAATCCATCAGTATAACCTGTCGTAATAACTGCGATACGTTTCGCAGGAACGTAAGGATTCAGCGGTCGAATACGCGACTTCACCGGGACGGTCGGCGAGACTTGACGAATAGCCTGGCTCGACCGCGCGGGTAATCCACTCGCCGGAAGATCCAAGATCTCATCCATTTTAAGCAACTTCGTCCTACTTCCACCTAGAGACCAACGTACGACCTTTCCAACTGGTTCGAGTCCTTCGCCTACGGATAGATATCTCGGAATATATCCGTCCCTCGCTCGTTCGCTTCCATCTCCTGCATAGCTAGTTCATTCCTCATTCTCTCGTAACCGTTAGGTCCTCGGAATCCTGTGAGATTCCGACCGGCCTCTTGTGTATAGACCTTTGTCTTGCGGTTGGTGACCGCACTGACGATAGCCACGTAGAATTTGGAGCAAACCATGTGACACGAGGGGAATCGCTAAGGACAATGTATCCAATCTAAGGAGATAAGATTAACAGTGATTACCGATTCAGTTGTGTGAGTGAATAATATTTCTTCTTTTTATTCTGACATAACAAAGAATTTAGTTTCCCAAGAAAGCAAAAAACCTATTTTTCAACAGAAAACATTTACTAATAAACCAATATCAACAAAAAAGTATATATTTCTTAACGTGATAAAAATGTTATTTTTGTCATTTTTATTTCTCAATCTTTAAAAAACTGCCCTCTTTGAAATATGATTTTTGTAATGATTTTAATGATTTTTTAAAAATCATTTTTTAAATCTTTTTGGGTTATAAGGTTTTAATTTATTATAGGTTATGATTTTTTTTATTAAACTAAATTAGTTTACTTTTAATAATTGATAAGTTAATGTTTACTTAACTCATTCATACTGATAATTATATTTTTTGAGTTAGCGTTTTTAAAGCAACGAAGCGATATATGTAATAATAATAATAATGATAAAATATAATAAAAGGCATGTGAAATACTTTTATTCAATGCGCATGCGTAGCCTATTTTCACTTATACATTTGCCTTTTATCACTTTTTACGATTACTTATTGTCAGAGGGAATAAGCATAGTTGTCGTTCATTTTTATAAATGTTTTAAAGCGATCTCTCTTCATTATGTTTTATCCAAATTGTCTTTATTTAACAATGACACGTAACAAAAATTAACATGTCATTTCTCGCTTCTGTTAAAATTCAATATGGCTGTGGTGATTGCCTTAATTTCAGTAATTATAAAAATATGTGTATATTGGTTATTTTATTTACGAAATTACATCAATTAAATCAAGATCTTTGTACACAAACAATAATTTAATTAAACCACTTACAAATACGCAAATACAATGAAGTTAGATGGATTACAGCTAATAATAAGATAGATACATAATGAAGTAGACGTGATCGATAAACGAGAGATATAATTTTATCATTTCAGAGATAAACGTAATTTATCGTTCCATCATCTAAAGCAGGATAATCATATCTGATATCATGTGAGACATCAATTTCATTTCGCATTTTATAAATATCTCTTTCATGTTAAATGTAGAATTATCGTGGCAAAGAAAGCGCCATCGTGCCACCTTATCGGAAATACGAAGTCCAACGTATGAAGGTCGAAAATCCGAACGATAAGAGTAGGTTAAACGTTAAGTGGATTCTTTGTCAACCTCACCTACTGCTAATATTCAATTTAAATTCTGCCCACGATACACGTAAAACCGGCGAGTCTGCGTTTCGCGTTGTACTCTCGCAGGTAGGTCTCGACCCGAATTATATCGATGGACCTCATGTTTAATTTAAAAAAGAAGAAAGAAAAATAGAGACCTTAATTCTTTCCATTGTTTAAACAGAATATTTAAAAATGAAAGAATCAGAAGTGGAAAAAGTGAAGCGTGAAAAGACATGAAAGGGCTTTCGATTATTATTAAAGAGAAAGAAAATGATTTTTAACTGTGCAAAGATTAAGATTTCTCTCAACCAGATTGATTCCTCGAAGGCATACTATAAATGTACGTGTAATAATGTAATAAGGTAAATCGAATATCCGCCGGAGAATCGACACCGAGACATGCAAGATGCATTTCGCTTATACGAGGAATATTGCATTATGCGGAACGTACCGCGTTACAGCATTTTTCGGTCGAGTAGAATTCAGGAAGGGAGAAGATGAATTTATGCGATCGATAGAAGTATCTCGACCGCGCTCTACTTCGGATTCAGGTTATGCTTCTCAGCCGCCTTATGATTTTATTGAATCGGATAATACGTATCACGTTCTCGAGGCGATATGTCAATGAATATTTTCCCTATGAATACCCCATTGGCAGCAGATTAATAAAGTTATGTAGATACGATCGCGAAGTTATATAGATAAAAAATTGGATGTCAAAATTGCACGGATGTACAATATATTTTTCGTGTTTTCGAAAATAACTCTTAATTGCAACACGATAACAATACTCGTTGAGAAAGAATCACATTTATGTATATAAATAATTTCTGGTGGGCGTTGTACACGTTGGCAAAGAAGCATGTTACGTTTTATGGTATAATGTTGCTTTCGCGTGCGAAACCCCGCAAGGTATAGATATCGAGTGCGAGCTCGCGTGGTGTGAAACGAGAGATAAATCGCCTGAAGCAGCAAAAATGGTCAAAATGAAAAAAAAAGCGTTAGGTAGCCGTGCGAATAGAATATCTACGAGAAAGTCCATAAAATTCTGAAGTTTATAATTCGGTTTGATAAGAATGATTTATTCTGTCAGCGTCTGGATCCGTTTATTTGAAGCGATGTTGTTTTAGGTTGATTTTGACACGTTTTCGATATTAATATAAGTTATCTTGCTCTGTTACATTGGCATTAAATATTACCAACAGCATTCGAGTTAGATTTACGAAAATACGTATATCTCGACGATAAGGAGAAGCGAGATGGAAGAGAAGGAGGGGAGATGGGGTAGTAGCTGTAGCGAATAATAATTGGTTACGGTAATGCCGGCGTAAATTGATAAATTGAAGTAATTCCAATGGCAGCTAGCGAGAGCCACGTTGCTGTGCTACAGCTATGCCAGCCAACGGTACGAAATGCATCTAATTGGTGATCCCGAAGGCGCGAGCAAGCTCGTAAAGTTAGAACAGGAGCAGGACGTTATTCGCAAAGTCGTGCTCGCTGTTCTTGGCAGATAGCCTAATTTATCATTGTTACTGTCTCGTCTTGTTCCTACAATGAGTCGCGTGTGAGAACGCGCTCCCGCATTTTCTTTTCCCCTTGTTTTCTCGATCTATTACCTCCACTCGATTCGGAATCCATCAAAAAGATATATCAAGAACACGATTATTAATATAAACACGATTATTAATATAAACACGATTATTAATATAAACACAATCGTCATAACAATGTGAGACGAAAATATGTTAAGTAAAAGTATATATTTACTTCTTTCTGATATCTCTACGTTTATTTCGCAGAATTCTTTCTTTCTTTTTTTATCTTGTAACTTTTGTAAAACATAAAATAAATTCCATAAAATTACTATTGTACTCATTGAGAATATTACATTTTTATACATTATAGTAAGTACTTTCGTAAGTAATTTCAGTTTAATTGTGCATTCATAAAACGTAATTTAAAGGGTTATGCTAGGGTTGGTATATTGTTTCGTGTGAATTTTGATGACTTCTTTCTCAGAGTATTACTTAATTTTTTCTCTCTTCTGTCTCTCTCTCTTTCTCTCTCTCTCTCTCTCTCTCTCTCACTCATTCACTCACTCACTCATTTTCTTTCTTTCTTTATCTCTCATTTTCTATCAGTACTTTCCATAGTCCTTACACTGCTCATGATCTAATTTTCCCGCATTTACATGCCTGATCGTACATTTCTCGTCTCTAGCTAAATTCGATTTAGTTACACGATTTGTTAAAACGAACGCAGGTAATCCCCTGCGTGCATTCATACTATAGGCATACCAAAGCTTCCAAACATTCGGAATATTCTGCGAGTCAGCTGGTTTAATTCACGTCTCTAATCTAATTTTTTCTTAAAAACCTAGAAAATTAAACAACGTACTTGTACTGGTTAACTGCAGACTGCAATGTATAGATGCAGGCTGCATTCTTCAGATGATTTTGATTATTTAAAAGAAGAAAGTAATGACGTACGAATCCTACAAGGTGATTTATTTTATCAATGACGTTTTAAGATGGTACATAATAAGAGTGCCTCGCTTTTCTTATTGTTATTGTCGTCGTTGCTGGAGCCGAAAAGAATGGCGCAAGTCTGCGTCTGCGATTCTGGCGTTAAACGCCCGGAAGGAATCGGCCATCCTTCTCGTCCGCCCGGTCTCTCTTTTCACCGTAGTGTTGAATAAAAGAGAAGTGACGGGGAAACGCGCGGGATGAAGAAGGTGCGCGAAGAATGCAGAAGCGGGACGGCTCTTATCGAGCTTTCTTCTGTTTTTATCTCCCACGGTTTTTTGTATCTTTATTTTAGATTGCTGCCGGGGCTACACCAGCGCAGCCGCTTCGTGTAACTCCCGTCTTTCGCGGAGAGATGAACGGAAGAAAACTTGTAGAGAGGGAACCTGTGGCAAGGGTTGGCGAGGGTTGGCGAGAGAGAAGCGTCCGGCTGGATTGCCCTGGAACGAACCGGTGTGCCGGTGGACGTGAGAAAGGAGAACCGGTAAGAAAATAAGAAAGAATAAGAACCCGTTGGCAAAAGAGAGAAAGCGGGGTGGTAGGAGAACGACTCTCTCTCAGAAAGAATGAAGTTTTTTAGTTCGTCCCAAGGGAATCGCGAGGTAATAACCTTCTTCCGCGAGACGGTTATGTTCTATATAAAAAAAAAAAAAAGAGAAAGAGAGAAAGTTGCACCTTATCATTTTTCCTTCTCAAAATAGGTAACGCGCGATTAATTCTCTCGTTCGATTATCCACTTCTTCTCGGTTCTCTCATCCTTTCTTCCACCACCTACATATTTGTCATCAAGTCTCATCTCCTCCGCTTTTATCCTTTTTATCTTAAATGTCATTTTCGCGTACAGAGAGTTTGGTGTACATTCGGGGCGATTAAATGCATTCTGTCATGCGATCTTTTCTCTGAGCGGCAAAGCGATATGCCGTATTGTTCGAAAGAACGTTCTATTGTGCAGCAGTCTTTCCGTGGCATGAACTATAAATCGAGAGAAAAGCGCCGCTTGTTTGATTTCGCGGGTGAAAGATAAATGGCGCGTGTACATCTTCGTTTGTTAATTGACAGTTTAAAGGTGCAATAATATATATGGTGCAATTTTGACATATCTCTCCATAAGCAGACTGGCCACGTAGAAGAAAAAGCCGCTTTAAACTTTTAACTTTAATGGACCCAGTCTTTGTAATGAAGACATTACAGCCAATAACAAAACAAATCAGTAAATGGGAATCTCTTTCATTAATCTTTGATTAATTTAATCGACACGATTGAAGAGCCAATAACAGTTTAATAAATCAGAACTTTTCCTCTTCCTTTCTCTTTTGATAACGAAACACAATATACAAATTGTGTTTAGTTCATATTGACAATCATGATGAGTTAATCATCGATTAGCGTTAATCGGAATTGGTGAAAGAAACTTTTACGTCCATTTCTACTAATGTAGATTAACTTTAATTTCAGTTACCTTACTTTTTATCTTTTTTTAATTTTAAAATTATAAGAAATAAAGAATAAATTAACTTGAGATTGAAGATTAATTTACATTGATAGAAATTTATCGCGAAATCAGTGCACGAGACAAGATCGGCGAGTTGTTTCGTTAGAAACTTTCAAAAAATTAAAAATGCATCACTCGGATCGAAGTACGAACGTATTCGCTTGGGAACGAGTCGTCAACAAAAACGAGAGAACAACTTTTGGGTTAAGTTATGTTCACACAATACTAGAAATTATTCCGAGATTATCTCGGAAAAAGAATTAACATTACACTTTAGTCATTTGAACAATGTTTGTTCAATGATTGTTCAATTATCTTGGAGCGATTTCCTAACATCGTGGACACAAGGCTTTAGACAAAACAACGAAGCGGCATCAAACACTACTAATACCGAAAAGACGAGTAATGCCTCTCGATATCTTGTTTCGATGCCGATAATTCTCGGCTCGGGGTATTACCCTGGTGGAGGCACGACAAAGAGGCCATCGCGGCTCGTACAATGGACGCGCTAAGTGACGATGACGGGTGGGCGCATCCCGGCGGGATGGCATGGAAGCGAGCAACGGAACGCCGGTATTGATACCGGTATTTCTCGCGTAGCTCAAGCTCGACCGACAGAATTCAGAGATTCCATTTGGCATTCTCCAGAGACAACGGGGCCGGCTGCTGGTGTATGTACGCGAACACTCGAGCCATTTCTCTCTCTTCTCCCCCCTCCCCCTCGTTCTCATTCTCTCTACTCTCTCCGTCTAATAGTCGCGTGCACACACGCACAACACCTACACATTACACCTGGGTCTATCCATCCCGTTGGATGCGTACTTACGTGTGTACGAACTCATGTTCTATTAATGTCCTCGTCTCTCTAATGGCAGTTCTCATTCGTCGTTGTGGAGCTTGTGCATAGATATACGTCGACCGCGTTATAGCCGTGCGCGCGACAATGGCCGACAGGTTCCTACATATCAGATCATCGGCCAACGATGATATACCAGTTGACCGATGACGTTCGACAGTTGGCAACAACTTCCTTAAGCATTGTTACCTCCGTCCAATGTCTTCCGCTCGCAAAACGATGTTTCTGTGCTCCCTATACGCCCTATATGCTTCTATGTGACGCCTTGTGTCTCTGTCTCCAGTCCGGAGGTCAGAACTCGCACGTATGCTCTCCAGTCAGAAACAACGGTACGGGCATATTACCACCATTAATCATACCTCCATATTGAGTGGAACATCGGTGAAAGTCTGAGAGAGAGAGAGAGAGAGAGAGAGAGAGAGAGAGAGAGAGACAGTGGACAAGTAAGTACCAATCTACTCGCACCCTTTCGACAAGCCCTCCCGGGTTAGGTTATCTCATTAATTATTCCAACACTTCTTTTCCCTTTTCTTCATTACTGGATATTACAGGACGTCATCGTGTTTTTACACGAAAGCGAGAAATAATGGCGGTCCTTATTCCGAAGGCGATGTGATGATGTCGGCGCAATATTACGGTTATACTACGTGTTCATCGGATCCGATGACGGACCCACGCGTCCATTGAACTTTTGTGAAATAAAAATAACGAATGCAGTGCGACAGTGTGTACGTTTGAATTTCATCCAGGAAAATATTGACAGGCTCGCATCACATTGATATACGTGATGATGACGAATCAATAAGATAACTTTTGGTAGAGCAATCTGGCTGAAGGACTGTTGATTTTACAATTTACTTTCGGTGAACGATTTATCGTCGATTTTGTATAGGAAATTCAAACAATACACACGCTAATAGACAGGCGAGTATATTTTATTAAAAAATAAAAATACAAATAATATTATATTTACTAAGTTCGCGTGTTATAATAGTCAAAATAATATTTTTTTATTGTTGTATTTTCAATAAATCGATATTATTTAGTTATTGTTAGATTTACATAAATATTTAGATAAATAGTTAATCTCATCGACACTTCGATCATTTCAAATATATCATAAATATATTTCAAATTATTTCAAATATTCGAAAGCGAAGTATTATTTAGTTTCAATTTCAATTTAGTAAAGGCTTGAATATTTCAAAAATATATTTTGTATTTTATAACACTTTATGTCTCTATTATATAATGTTTTATTGTCTCAATCCATTTTCATGTACAAATATAGGTAACAATTTAACAAATTTTTAATGTTTCAAATATTTGTATGTTTCTAAAGAATACAGATAGAAGAAAAATTTTTAGATATTCAATACTTTCAAAGTTTCAATTACTTCAAATTTCAAGAACTTCTCATTCCAATTAATATTAATTTTTAATCTTAGTTTAAGCAATTCGAATTTTTACGTTATTAGAAATGTAATCAAATATTCATTATATCCATATAGCACACAAAAATGTCTTGGGAATGTTCTTTAAATGTAAGACGTCCCTTGGAGGTTTATATTGTATGAGATAAAATGGACCAATTTAATTAATATGTACAATTATATGTACATATGGAATTTTGATTCCACATCTATCTTTGTTCATTACAACAATGTTCATCAACGATATTCGAGCCGACCCACGATTCTTTGGATACGAGAACCGGTCACGTACGGCTCGACCTGGCAAGATGCCGAAATTATGAAATCAGCAGTACGTGCGGAGGATTTCTGGATAGAGGGCGGAGATGAGGATGGCGAGCTGGATGAGGAATGAGTATGAGAAAGAGGAATGCGCAAAGAGGTTGAGAGTTGGTGCCGTGGAGGACCGAAGAAGTGATAGAGAGGTAGACTTGGGACATGGGGGAAGGACGTAACCGGGTTCCCGAGAGTGCCGTAACCCTCCTACATGTCACTGTATTGCGAAGTGCGCGTATGTATACAGACCGAGCATTATGGTGTCTCCGGGGCAGACCGCATCTTATCAAGAAATATGGAACAACCGCGCGGAAATTGGAACAACCACGGTCGCGCCGCCGACTTGCTCGAGAGAGAGAGAGAGAGAGAGAGAGAGAGA
>Ga0157364_1006340_pt1 | contig 12141 bp, 4 predicted proteins | sample AttsexASBM2_FD_111476 | JGI IMG/M metagenome (GOLD analysis project Ga0157364, IMG submission 111476) | Fungus gardens microbial communities from leaf cutter ant in Ribeirão Preto, State of São Paulo, Brazil - Atta sexdens ASBM2 | ecosystem: Host-associated > Fungi > Mycelium > Unclassified ...
AGCATCACTCTCACAAAGAAAAAATTGGAAAAGTGATTTTTTTTTTTTTTTTTTTTTTTTTTTAAAAAAATATAGTTTGAAAAAATATTTCTTTTTTTTTTTTTTTTTTTTATTTTTTTTTTTCATATTATATTTCTTTTTAAAAAAAAAAAATTTGTAAAATTTTTTTTTTTTTTTTTTTTTTTTTTCATGAAAATTAGACGTCGAAAAGAATAGCCAATGATTTGTTTTTGTTTTGAATTTGACTAGTGGCCCAGCTGTTGTGAGACAGTTTACAAAATGATTTTACGATTCTTTGCTCTTTGCGAAGCGGAGATTGCAAATTCAATTATTCATTCATTACATTACAAAGTCAATCATGAAAATTTTTACGTCTCATAACTATTAGAGATTTATACTGTCTGAATATATATACTCGTACTTTTTCTGTATCGTCGAACTGATTTTTTACGAGCAATAATCATTGTTTTGATCGTAAAATACTGAAAAAAATCAATACGAGAAGCCAGAAGATATTTTTTTTTCACGAAAATTAGATGTTAAATGTAACCACTGTTTTACTTTTGTTCTGAATTTAAATAGTCCAGTTACTGCGAAACAGTTAAATTTATAATAAATGATCTTTTATATTCTTTGGGAAGTGAAGATTGAAAATTTATTTATTCATTACATTACAAATTCAATTAAACACATAAACATTTTTATGTTTTTTCTAAATATTAGAAAGACTTGAATCGTCTGAATATAACTCGTATTTTTCTATATTGTCAAACTGATTTTTTGTGAGTTTTAAGCACCGCTGTCGCAAAATACTGAACAAAATAATCACGGAAAACCGAAGGTATTTCTTTTTATACCAAAATTATCAGAGATACAATCGGAGTGTCTCTGATCTTTGTCTTTGTTCTGCATTTAAATGATCCAGCTATTGCGAGACAGTTCATAATAAATGATTTTACGGTCCTTTATATTCTTTGCGAAGCGGAGATTGCAAATTCATTTATTTATTCATTACATTAGAAATTCAATCATGCGCACAAAAATTTTTACGTCTCTTATAAATATTAGAGAGATCTGAACCGCTGAATATAAGAGGATAAACCGTCAATGTGACCGTCTGTACCGAAAAGCCGATCGAACGCTCTATTCCACTCGCTTTTCTATCTTTCATTCGTCCCCCCCCCTTCCTCCCTCCTCCCTTCTCCCCTCCGCGCAACAATCATTGTATTACCGAATCGTGCTTTGATTTATGACGTGTGTAAATCAGCGCGACGCACGCCGTGACTTTGCCAACGCACACTCGCTGTCCCCAAAATAGTTTACAGGAGTTCGGAGCATAAAACGCGGCGCGCGTGTTTCCGTCGGGATTAACGAAACGACGACAGGCGACGTTAATGAGCCGCTAGGAAAGATATTTTTAAGCAGGAAAACTCGCATACGCGACATTTTAAGCATTTGAACTATTTGCGTTTGCATTAATCATATAAATGTTGCACGAATATATTACGTGAGAGATTATCAGAATAAAATTAACATTGTTTATCGATCAAACTCCGTTTTTCGAATTGTCACGATACTTAGAATGTTTACAATGGGTTGTTTTCTGACGCGATCTATTTACCATGTTAATTTTCAATGTGATTTATTTGCAACATGTCGAATCGGTTTTCTCACTTTAAACGCACATTTTTTTTCTCGGGAGAGACGCAAAATAAAGAGAACGAATAATGCGATATTTTTTTTTCTTTGTTAACTTGTGGTTTAACTTGATAATAATGTAAAAATGGTTTTTTCTAGTTACAGTTTTGTAATAATTTTTAAAGTCACATTACGAAATCATTAATCATAATTAGAAAAATATAATTTTTACATTATCATCAGGTTGAGTGAGATTAAGTCTAAACTTCAAGTTAATCAGAAACCGGATCTCAGAGAAATAGTGGTAACAACTGTAAAAGTGATAGTTATACAAGTATATGTACAATAGAATTATAATCTTTAGAGGGGACAGGAATTTATTTTTAAAATTTTACAGTTTTCGTTGAGTCAGATTTGTTATAATTTATACACATTGTATTCCTTGCCTCAAAATATGAATCTGTTTCAGTGCCACTACAGTGGCTTTCTCGTTCTGTAAAAATTAATGTACATACTAAACTATTTCATAGTTATTGCTATTATATAAAATAGTTCATTTAACTGTGTAACTAATTTACTCGAACTAAATTCACATAAAATTTGTACAGCTATCATCTTTATAGTTGCTGTCATACACGGAAAGAATATTTTGCTGAAATATCAAAAAAAAATCTAAATACAGATCAAAATAATTTTGTTGACATATCAAAATAACTATGCAGGAAGTTAATTGCTAGAATGTGAAACTTTTCGCAGCATTGCTCACCACGCTTGAATTTCCTATATAATTATTTCGATTTGATCCAATAAAATTATTTTCAGATCTGTATCTATCTAAATTTTCAGACAACTTTGGCAAAATTATTCTTTCCATGTATGATTTTCTCCGAATACACATACGTTGTTATTCCGCTGCGCCGTTGTTCGGAATGCAAACGGCAAGTAGGAAATATCGCTCGTTAAATACGAAGCCTTTAAGACGTTGAGAGACGCGTATCTCGACAAATCGTTAACTCGCGACGAACAAACGGGCACGGAGGGGTATGAATAATGGAGTCCGTAAATAGCGACGTAGAAAGGAGAGACGAGAAAAGCGAACTAACCAACGAAAGGAGAGAGGAAAAAAGAGACTAACCGTAGTAGGTAGCGGCGTGAGGTAATGATCAGGACGGAGATACTGATTCGCGCTGGACGTCAGCATCTTTCGCGGTCGATCCTCTCGCGCCGTCGGTCGTATTACTCGACGATAGGCACCACTTTTTCTATCACACTCGACGGCTCATCGGCGATCCAGCCGCGCGATCCGTCGCACTATTTTCCTCTTATATCCGCCGCAACAGTGAAACAACGATATCACTCTCGGACGTGAAGCCATGCACCAAGCTTTAAGTTGATTCGGTGATGAAGCGGCACTTATCTGTGTGCGCGATACGGCACAAAATCCTTTCTTTTTTCACAAGCACTAAATTACGTAGAGAGAGAGAGAGAGAAAGAGAGAAAGAGAATAGGAGAACAAATCGTCGGAGCACCCTTAGATCGGAGCAACCCAGTGTCCGTTGAAACGACGAATCACACGGAAACAAAAAAAGAAAGAAAACGAACTCGCGTCACAGTTACAGTACAGTTATCGTACTCGATATATCTTCAACACGTTGACGCGGTGAGATTCGACTCGCTACTAAACCGCTCGGAGCGGTCGACGTGGAGCGCTCTCGGTTTGCCCTTCTCGTCGCCCGACCCTCACCATTCCACCGGCGTTCAGCTGACTTCCCCTACCCTCGTACACCGCAGATTCGTGCTCCCCGGGGGAGCATCTCCCCTTCTTCGAGCGACTCCGCGATAACATCGTCGTAGGGTGGCCTCTCTCCTCCTCACTCCTCAGGCGAGCCGGAGGCCCCGGAGCGGATCGGACGGTGTATCGCGACTACGACGCGCGGAACGACACGAAACACCACGAGCGGCGACGACTAACCAATGCGGGCGAAAGAGGCGAACGCAAAGGTGACGGCGACGGCCGTAGCGACACGGTGGTCGTTGTCGGTTCGCGGCTACGCCGACACTTTTGCCTGCTTTTGCCGGGTGCGATTGGTACGAGAATGACCCGGCCAACGACGTGTCAACTAGCGTGAGGTACCCTCTCGCAATTCCCGTTACAAGCTTCACACCCCATCGAGGAAGAGTTTCTAAAGACGTCCGCAAGATTTTTCCTAAAGAGAGGCTGATCCAAAATAATAATAATAATAATAATAAATACACAAGCTCGTTATTGCTATAATTTCGAGAATTAGAATATATACGTATTATAATACGTATTATAATAACGTAATAACACCTTTTGGTATTAAAAGCTTTTTCATTATGATAATATAAATTGAGGTATGAATTGAGAAAGAAATTGTATTAAAAATTGTCGCTCAGAAGGGAGGAAGTAAATGTCCTCTCTTGCCCTCTTAACGCCTTGAAACGCCTGTGTTCTTTCAAAATGTTCTTTCATACATCTATTCTATATTCTGATACTGTTACTTTGCGATATTTTTCGCCTAACATCGTGGCACTGTTAAAGAGATATGAATGCCATCATTACTGCCATCGTGTAACGCCCGGCACCTGCACGGTCCCACGATACGCGCGGCGCGCGCGAGTGCCGCGAAGAGATAAAGGCCTACCTACGAGAATTCTCGTTGAATTCGTAATCATCAAATCGCGTTCGACGTACCGATCGTTCCTAGGAAAATTGCACGCGCGGTTCTTCTATTTTTACTGGTGGGAAATAAGGTGTTAGCACGCAAGGAAGATATCGGTGGTTCGCGTTCCCTAAGAGTCGAATTAGACTCTCAATTCGTGTACGTCGATAGGCTACTCGATTTTTCATTCTCAGACACCACGCACAGTCCAAAATCGGAATAAGACGTCTTAATTTTTATAGGACGCACCTAGAGGTTTCTTCGATTTAAAGAAATGTTTCTTTGTTATACGATTAAAGAAAAGATTTCTTCAAAGAAACATTTATAACAAAGGAATATTTCTTTAAATCGTAGAAATCTTTCTCTGGATGCGGGAAAGCCAATATAGTGACGCTGAAAGTGTCATATTTTGAGGCAAGAAGTAAAATGAAATAAATCTAGGTCCATAATTTTACTTCAAGAGACTATCCTGAGTCGTAAGAAATTGTCCAATCACAGTCGATTATTTTTCTCATATTCAACTGTGGCCAATTTTTTAAGACCTTTTAAAACAAGATTATGGACCTAGATTAATGAACTGTATAACAAATCTTACTCAGAAACATATGAAATTAAATAAATTTCCGTCCTTTAAAGATAAAAAATTTTTGCGAAAGTTATAGTTATAGACCCAGTTTTTTATTTTCTAGTTAACTCGTGGTTAAATCTAACCTGATAATGATATGAAACTTATATTCTTATCTAGCTATTGTTAATCACTGATGGTTTTATGGTGAATAACTTTTAAAGTTACCATTATAAAATCATCAGTTTAGTGATTAATCATAGTTAGAAAAACACAATTTTTTACATTATCAGATTAAGGCCTATTCTCGCAATATACCTAAAGTTACCTAAAGGTTACCTAAAGATTAAAGATTAGGTTACCAAGAAATTATAAATGAATTTCATAATTTCTTGATAACTTAATGAATCCCTTCTAACCCTTGATGAATCTCTTGGTAATTTAGGTTGTCTAAAATTAATCACAAGTTAATAGAAAAAAAATGAAAAACTCCGAGTCTTAAAGGCATCTCATGCCTCGATTTAAAATTTTATATTATCTGAGTTATCTATTTCGGAATTTTCGTTTCGCGCAGAAATCGTATTTAATTTTAGCCATAAATTCTTTTGAAAAAGATATCAACTTTTGTTTTTATCGGCGAGAAACTAAAGGATACGTTCAATTTTGTGTCTTTAAAATTCTTTATTTAGTGTACACCTAATACAAACGGGAAGGAAAAACAGGAGGCTATTTCTCGCGTACATACAAAGCAGACGTTTTATTTCATCATCGCGTCCTAGTGCGTAGAGCAATAAAGTATCGAACAATATAATATACGAGCAAGTAGAGCGTGAAGCAGTATAACCATCGCCTTATGCACTTAACGCAGCCTTTGTTCGTGCGTTTATGACGATGCACTCACGCTTGAGATCCAATGTACGCTAACATCATCGAGGCGCGTTATAAAGCTCTATCCGCAATAAAAAGATACCAGAACAGGTATAGATTGTAAAAGATCTCTCTACCTAAGCACACCTATAAACATGCGCATTGGGTATTAGCGGTGTATCACATCCATTTTTATAAATGTGTTAATATTTATACTTTAAATAAACGATATACATAGAAGTTGTATAACTCGTTTATAACTTGTGTTCTATTTTTATTGAATATTTTTTCTAATTTACTTTATTTGTTATTATTTTTTATTCTAACGACAAAATTTAAAAAAATAACAGCAAAAATCTCAATTTTTTTTTATACTTATCTTAAATATCAAAAATAATTTATATACAGTTCAATGCAGAGATCAGTTGTGTTGCAAATAAATAAAATTTATTTTATAAATAAATTTTTAACCTAATTTATAAACTAATCTTTATATCAATAAAACTTTGCATAAATCATCTTGAATACTTAAAGTACTTATATTAACAGATTTGAGATTTTTTTTTTACATTATTTTATAAAACATTTTCATACATTTTCTTTAGAGATAAAATAAAATACTACTTATTGAAATAACTTTTAATCCAGATTCTAAATTTTTTGTATTACTTTTAAATACGATTTAGAATAATCTGTAACTTCTTTCATAATTTTTTTTAGCTCGAAAATATATGTAATATATTATATACATGTAATGAAATTAGATTCGCAACTCTAACGGAAATCTTCGAAGCTTGAATAGTGTATATTCACATAAATTTTAATAAGTTTTCCTTTGAAAATCTTGATATTTCTACGTATCGAGTTATAGCCGTTATCACATTGACAAAATGTCATTCTGAAAAAAAAAAAAGAAAAAACGAAGATTAATTTCTAAACCTGACAAAGGTCATATTAGTATATTTCTACAGTAATCAGTAACGGGAACTATAGTTTTCAATATTAATAGTAGTATACAAACATAAACAAAATTTTTGACGTTGTATGATTCTTTAACATGAGATAGAGAGATATATATTTGAACCTAATGAGAGCATGACGCAATAATATTAAATTTTACAATTGCCAAGCTGTGCTTTTTCTATTGATTCTAGGAAGTGTTTTTCAGTCCTGTCCTTTAGCATCGTATGAAATTTCTAATCTTTTGTCTAATATAGTATGTAATTGATGAGAAATTGGACAATAGAAAAACCAGGGAAAGTTATAGCTTTTCGTACGTATTCAACGATTTGATACATACAGACCTTTCCAGAAAAAAGTGCTCGTAAACTTATTGGATAGGCTGTTGTAATTGTAAAACTGTTTCACTTTTAACAAACGCATTGAAATAACGTTTTTATATTCGAGATGCGTGGGTGAAATTTAATACGAAAATAAATTCAATGCGAAAACGTTTAAAACGCTTGCACGTTGCACGAGGTCTAATGCATATTGTAACGATTAATGAATTCGACTAAAATGGATTGAAGTGGTAATGGCAGTGGTGTATGTTGGCGGATACGGATGCACCGGCGATGCATCGAAACGCATATCAATTGTTTCATGGAAATTCGAGTGTCAATTCCTCTCATTACTATACGCAAAATTATAGGATTGTATTGCGTGTCCTGTGATTGTGTTGCATGTGCCAGGCAGGAAAGGTGATTTACGTAATTCGTATTGATTATTGAATGGTACATTATCGTATAACCTGATTTAATTCGGAACTTTAATTAAACATTCTAAGAGAAGACTGCACGTAATGTTAACATAGAATTTGGAAAGGATACATTTAATGAACGCAAAACACAATGCAGTGGCGATGACTGTGGCAATTTACGTGGCAAATTAAAAAAAAACAATTTGAAAAGTTTTGGCTGAGAGCCGTGAATTTCTAAAATTAATCACGTGCTCCGAGAATTGATAACGATGATTTGATATTAATTGAAAGCTTTAATTGAATCTGATATACACGCTGAAATATTGGCACACACAAATTAGGCGTGCAATATACAACAATTTCGCGATATAGATTTTTTAAAAACAAAAGCCTAAATTTGCATCTCGTTTGCAGCAATTCGCTCGGTGTATATTTAGTTTTCTTTTTAACGCATACTTATGTGCGTCTCTCTTCACAGCGTGGCATGCATCTGTACACGCAATCACGTGATGTTGTTAAATCATAATAAATTTAGGTTTTACGCGCAAAGATATCGTCAAATTCATAATTTCTTTGGTGCAGCTGTTACGCGCAAGAAATGCTAGATTACTTGTTACTCATTTCGACTCTGCCACCCTCCTTCAATGACTCGTAGTCGTCGTCGGCTGGTCTGATGTCGCAGATAATACAAGACACTCGACTAGGCTCCTTCAGTCGGCGCCACATAAACACGTCGTCCTCGTCTGTTCAGCCGAGGGGAGAAGAGGCATGGATAATTATACACCGCTCTCATCTCTCACCAAAGCGTATCCTCTAACTAGCGCTAATAACGCCGCTAATGCTCTTCCGTGGAAACTGTTCGTATCTAACAACCGCCCGGAACGTCGCCCGTCGCAGGAAGATAAGATAGAAATAGCGCCAGGATATTGTCCTGGTTTCTTTCGGGATGGGAAAACACTGGCCGAGAATTGTGCAATATGTTCTTATTAGACCTATTAACACACATTAACTTTTTACAAAGTCGTTTCAAATTAAATAGCGCACGTATAATGAAACTGTTTCTTACCAAATATCTTCATTTAATCTTAATATATGTATATATATATATATATATATATTTTTTTTTTTTACGCCAATATCTCCAATATCGGTAGCCTTCAATATTTTCTCTAACTCTGTGGATGATAAACCTATTATTTTTTTTTTTTCGTTAAAACATTTTTAGGATATTTACAAAATATGCAAAAATTTTTTCGTTATATTTAAAAATATTTTTATATGTATCATATAATATATTTTGACATTTATTTTATTGCAAATGTAGGTTGTGAAAGAATAAATATTTAGAGACTGATTTAGAGAAGAATTTTTTATCCGTTGCTCGATATAAAAATTTTTTCATTGAGATCGATTAGTTATTTATACATCAGTTATATACAAAAAACGTTAAATACTGCATACACGGCTCAACCTGATCCGCTCGCGACGATAAATATACTCACTATTCAAAACAGAAATATTTTACGCTCGATTCAGCATGATACTCGAGCATTATGTCACACATTTCGTTTTTCCGTACGTGAAGTGACGCAAAAACAAAATTTGCATGACTTTGTATTCAAAAGCTATAGTTAAGGTATACAGCACATGGTTTGCGCGAACATTATCGTTATCGGTCTCCGGTAATAACAGACTATGCAGCGCGTTGCGCGCAATTACGTGAACGATTTATAGGTTTTCGTCACGCAGTCCTACTTCCTTTGACTTCTTAATGAGTGTGCCAGACTTCTGAAGTTATTCCGTCGGAAAGTTTCCATTATTTTCCATCATCTTGCAATGAATCATGCTAATTATGTCTAGGAGCAATATTTATCGCGTCGTTGAAAATTACGAATAATTGCGTTAAATTGCCCTCCTAGCACCGACCGATTTTTCCATCGAACATTATTTTTTCCCTTTTTTTCTCATCTTCCTCTCGAGAATGACTTTTAACAGCCCAAATTCAATACTAAAATAGTATCTTGTCCGCGTTATATTCCAGGCCACACTTTCTAATATTTTTGGGGTTGAATTTAATTTAAAAAAATGACAAACAGTGACAATTGAGTCAGTGTTGAAAAAGAATGGCTCAATTGTCAATTTCTAAGAGTGAGGTTTCACTCTTTAGATTCTACTCTAAAAATTTTAGAGAGAAGTGTAAGAACATGGGTATTTTCACTTGACTTTTACTAGAAAATATGGACTTCTCAAAATGAAAAAGTTAAAATACGAACGCTAGATGGCAAATTGATTTTAACCTTCCGTTGATCATATGGAATTTTGCACTTTTCGTCAACATCTGGGTCTTTGAGTTTTGGTGCAAATTTTTATATTATTCCGGACTGTATAAAAATCCCAAAAAAATTTGTGCATATTTATGAAAGCTTTAACAATGAGTTTTACTATCATAGAAATATATTTTACTTATTTTTTACATATTTAAATTTATCAAAATTCACACAATCAAAAAATATCGATATATGGTTTCAAAGTCCAAAAGATTATTACTTAAAAAGATAACATCTATGAGACAAAACCTCTGTATATGAGGCGTATTTACTAATGTAAAGAGATACATGTAGATATACTAACACATATACCACATATGCCATTTTATATTTAATTACAGAATGTAATCCTGTTACGAAAAGACCAGTAATTTAATAGGAATGCACTATTAAATATTAAAAGAATAATCTTATCCCTTAAAGATATTAAATAACATTTTGTTATTTTTAACTTTCGTGGGGAGAGTAAAAGGGAGTAACCACTCAGAAAATAGGTATAAACCTGGACTTCTGACTGACTAAAGCTTCAGTGCATGAACTGTCACAGACTTCACTGGACTTTACTGAACTTTACTGTCATGATCTTCATCGGACTATACCGAACTTCAATGGACTTCGCCGGACTTCATCAAACTTCGAGGAATTCATTCATTCGAATTTTACCGGAATTCATTGGATTTCGTTCGACTTTACCGAATCATATCGGATTTTACCGGATTTTATCGAACTTAAAGAAGTTTAACTTCTTGTACACTGGAATTCAAGAGTGATTATCCTCTCGTTTCCGTGTATTAAAATGTAAATTAATTAATTTCTATGATTGAATTTCTTAGCTTCAGAGTAAGCAGTATTAAAACTATGCACTTAGTCCATTATTAATGTACAATAAGTATGCATTTATAATAAATAAAAAATTAAATTTCTATCAAATTAAATACATTTTTTGAGTTAAATTGTTTAACTCCATTGTTTTAGTTAACGTATATTAAGTAGAGCAATGGCAGCTTACAAAAATGATTCAGACTTTTGTTCATTTATTATTACTATTTCAGTGACGTCAGAAGCGAAAAAATACACAAAAAATTTTTGCAAAATATGTAAATAATATTAATATAAATGGAAATATGTTTTAATAAAACAACACTTGCAATTAATAGAACGAACTTGTGAAATGCACCAAAAAACTCTCCTTTCGTTAATTAAATATATATAGTTAATAAACTATATATATCTGAAAACAAATTATGTATGTCTCACTAAAGATGACATGAACAATAGTTATTATATATTAATTTGAATTATATATTATTAATAAATAAATAAATGCGATTAAAGAATAAAAAAATATAAATATGATTTAATTTCTCTCCAAAACGAGAAGATAGTTTTCAATATATTTTATTCTATCAATTTGCAAATGTTTTATCGAAAAATATTTCAAATATAATTTATAAGAATTTCATTGTGCGTTTTCTCATTTCTGACGTCATAATCTGAAATAGTAATGATGAGTAAACAGTTTTAAAGATAACTCAAATAGGATATAACTTGTCATTATGAATTTAACAGTGTGTGAACATACCTATATTCTTATACCTTATACTCCAAGCTGACTTTGCCAGTCCGTGATTCCTCACGCGTCATCGTGTTTCACCGTAGCAAGCTACTCGGGAACGGATAATCACCCTCCGTTCACCGCGCATCGATCAGGCGAAGCGTAAACACGATTAGTATAACGCACGGGTAATGAACTAATCCCGCCACGTCGTCGACGAGCACGAACGCGCGACGCTCGATCGACGACGTTCGCGTAACGTCGCGCTGACGTTTCTCCCTCCTCCTTCGTTCGCCATCCTTCCACTTCTCGCTTCGACTCTTCTTCTTTCTTTTTTTTTTTTTCTAGTTCTTCTTCCTCCTCCTCGTGCGCGCGCGCGCGCGCTCCAGAAACGAGCGCGTTATTTATGGGTAGTCGGTTGCAACTCCACTGGCGCATTCTGCACAAGGGCTGCACGAAATCGACAGCTGTCGCCTCGTTCGGCAGCTCCGTATATCCATCTTCCCCTTACTCCACCTTCTGCGCCACCCTCCTCGGACTTTTCCACCGATGTGGCAGCTTCTGCCGTATATCCTACTCCTTTGCTCGGAGGTTAAGTTTGTCATCCTATTCACGTACGTACGTATCCATACATTATGTACCAGCGGACGTATAAAGCGTCGCGTTAGTCGCAACGATATTTCCATGCGACATGATTTCTGGATAAAAGCGCTTAAGTGCCTTTGCCATTGATATCGATTGACAAGGAGGGGAAATTCGTAAATATGTTAAAGTTTTAAAAATCGTTACACATACGTGATGTAAAG
>Ga0157364_1006341_pt1 | contig 12140 bp, 7 predicted proteins | sample AttsexASBM2_FD_111476 | JGI IMG/M metagenome (GOLD analysis project Ga0157364, IMG submission 111476) | Fungus gardens microbial communities from leaf cutter ant in Ribeirão Preto, State of São Paulo, Brazil - Atta sexdens ASBM2 | ecosystem: Host-associated > Fungi > Mycelium > Unclassified ...
GCGCAAAGGAAAGACGCGATTTTTTAAAGAAAGCGACTGCAGCGAACGATCGTAAATTTGCTTCTACAAAGGCTTTCTTTTTTTTTTTTTTTTTTTTTTCTTTCGGAATAGAAGGGAGGACGGTGATCGCATCGTACATAAAACTAGGCGATTTTAAATGAATGCGGTTGGTACGATAGCTTATCTCGCACAAAATGCAATGTGCGATAGGATTGAAGGTCTGATCCGCGAAATGCCGCTTGTGTTTCAGTCGCGTTCACAATTTTCATTTATTTCGGCAAAACCGACATTTAAAAAGTAGATCAATTGCAGCAGATAGATCCGCAAATCTGTGATTTACCACTTCGCTATCAGAATTGACGTGAGATATTTGCTTGTAAAGAGAACGGTGTCAATGTTAATTCAAAAACGTATGTTATTGATGAATTTAATAGACCAAACGATCGACTGATTGCGTCGCTATCAGTGCGAAATTAACGAGGGGTTCTCCGACATCAGATGCAGGTAAATATACATATGTATGTGTTTGGCAGCAACCTTAATGCATTTCGCCTATCACGCGAATAGGTACTTTGGGCCGTGTGTCTATTAGTTATGGTAACTATTCGCGGGATTCCTAATCCAGTTCAGAGTTTGCTTTCGATCGAAGTTACGAACCGTAGTCGCGAAGGACGAGCGCATAGATAAGCGGTGAGTTGCAGTTGCGACAAACTTTGAAATGCCATCTGTCCCACGAAGCGTCGCATTGCGCGTCGACATTGCGAATTCTGTATCACAGTTGAAAGATCGTCGAGAGATAAAAGCAAGATTATTTTTTCTTTTCATGTAGCTTACCGAGGTACCCGATTGCCGAGAACCCATTGAGAAATCATTTTAGTTCCCGCCTACGATCAATGAAACTTCTCGACGAGAGGCACACCTTTTCCCGGCTGTACGTTCAGGTCGAGCACAACAAGCGTAGCTTCAATAACGAAGATTGAAATTATAGAGTTTCTACCGTATCGACTTTTTCATCTCGCGAATTACGTCGCGAAGTATCCAGGGAAACTAATCGAGATTAGCCGCGTTAAAAAGTTGCGTCGCTCTCTCGAGAATCGCACCGTTCCACGATAATCCATTTACAGATTCTTTCGAATTGAAATTAATTCAAAGATGGCGCAGAACTGGGACACACGCGAAATGGTTTGTGAATACGAAACGGTTTAGACCAGACGACGAAGATGCAAAAAGGTGTCTGGGGAATGAGAGAAAGTTGACGCGGAATAGCAAATAATGGTACGTTGTAGCGGACACGTTTAGTGATTAAAGGGGTAGAATTGAGCGAACAAAGAACCTCGCGTCGAAGATGAACCTCAGCCGACGAAACTTCGCGTTGTTCGTTACGCCAGGTAAATTGCTATTATAAACAAGACAATGTACTAACACACGCGGCAGAAGTTTGTGATTTCATTTCGCAAATCGTTCCGTTATCGGAACGCAGCTCTTCATTCGCTTACGCGCGAGTCTCTTTAAAGTTGCGGCTAAGTCTTCGATTTTGAGTTACCAGGTATTCACGGATTATTACGCGCATAATATCGCGTGTCGCTGTTAAGTAGCGCGCAGTTAATGACCCGCCGTTTTAATATCGCGGAAAATATTTTAAAAATTGCGAACGCTGTCGGTGATTCACTATTAATGAGTATTTTACTATTTATTAGTCCATTAGCTGCCATGTATATCTTATGGCTTTTTATAAGAAGCTTTTTATGCTGGAGATATTCATCTGTATATTGCACACTAAAAACTCTTTACTGTTTTTCAAATATTTTTTTTTGATTTTTTGATAGAAACGAGGAAGCTTTGTTGTACAGTACCGTTCAAAAATATTTGCTCGCTCTCTCTCTTAATTAAATAAAGAAGAGTGAATTTCCATTTTCTTTCCTACATGTTTGACTAATAACTAAAAATATTTAATTCTACATACAATAAAAGAATACAGCAGGATTTAAACGAAATTTGATGTATAAAAAAGATACGTACAAAAATTACAGCAAATACTTTTGAGTGATATTGTATGTTGTTAGCCTTAAAGCGACGATCGTAATAAAGCCGAGAGCTACGTGCAAAAATTATTGATAGACATAACGTGAAGGAATCGCGTAAAATTCGTTCATTTTTTAATCGGAATCAGCATTAAATGCGCATTAAATTAAATTGATTATGTATAAATAAATGAAATGATGATGCAAAGTATCGTGGATGGAAACAAATGGCGGGACGCGCTTTCGCGCCAATATATGCGGTATACGTATAAATTTCTGGCGGCGCGCCGGACATTTTCGGAGTGTATAATCGCGAAAGCCGGCCGTAATTACCGGCTGTGGGATATTTTTCAGTCACGCCTTCAGCTCTTCGGGCCGATCGGGCCGGAAATCGAATGAATCGCCCGCACCGTCACCGCCATCACCCGTCCTCCCCGACGCATAACGATAGTCAATTCAATTTGAATCGCGGCCAAGCTCAACGGGACAGTTAATTACGTACGAATGACAGCTTCGCCCCGCGCGAATTTGTCGCATTGATCCATTCGAAATCGCCATAGATTGGCTCCCGTATTCTTTTTCTTCCCTCTATCCTAATCGCGATATAAAGAGATTCGATCGATCAAAAACTACGAATTTGAATTTATCGCAGTCGTGCTGTATTTCTTTCGCTTTCATCGCCTGCTTTCTCATTCGGTCTTGTTTCATTGAATGTTTACACTCAAAGCTGACACTTTTAATACAACGTCACCGCAGCGACACTAGTATTAATAGAGGCCAAAATGGATGGACTGCAATCTCTGGTCCTGGCAGTCGTTTCTCCCTTTCACTCTTTCTCAGTTCACTTTCTCTTTCCTCCCCTTTCTCTATCTTTCTATATCTTAATCCTCTGTCACTCCATTCGTCTCTTGCTCGCATACCCGATGGTCTCGTGCTTTCGTAGGTCGTCAGGTCTCGTGAATGAAACGAAGGCGTGGCGCTCACGTTGATTCATAGTTTGACTGTAAAGCACGACAGAATTCCTCTTCTCTTCACAAGAGACTCTACGACAATTCATCCGCTCGGTCATTTATTTATATTCTCTTTCACCGCATCATTAACTTTCGTTAAAGGATTACCATATGAAAAGTTAATGTTTGTGTGTACGTATTGCTCTAAGAATATGCTTGTCCTCTTGGATTTTTTAGTAAAGATGTATTATGTTTCTAAACCATCAAAGATTGATTAATTAATATATATCTTTTAATATATATGATGCTCGATAATATCGATTTATGCGATGCCACGAATGGTGCATGCATTATAATGATAATTTTTATAAAGTATTCAATAGTATTCTTTAATCCTCCATCTGCAATCTTTTTTTGGTACAAACGAAATTTCACTCTCAAATTTCTCTGAAATAAAGGATGAAATTCGATTCCCCCTCTTAAAATATCTTGTTCTGTGCTACGCTAATTTTAAGTGACTCGCGTGAATTATCATATTTTCATTGTTTGTTACATTTGTTAAGTAACATATATTTAACTTAAAAAATTTATTATATAAAGAAAGTCATCATGTATCATAATTATATGTGTATTCTATATATATATATATGAGGCATCGAAATTATTTTTGAATTACGTTTCTTTTTGTAGCCAAAATACTAACAGGAACATTGAATGGAACGGTAACTCACACGATGCGAAACATGTTAAAAAACTATTGATAATGTAATAGAGATGTTAAAAAGTAATTTTTCATTTTTCATTTTTTGAAAGTCTGTAAAACAATAAAAAAAACTTGGGACAGAGGGAGTAAAATATGATTATAGACGAAAGGGCTTTAAGATTTAAACACTAATTACGTCTACACTATTGTGACCAAAGTTATGTGTTGATACATTTCTCCGTTATCGAATGAACTCACACGCACTTAATGTTATATACGCACGCTAATAGAAACTAAATTGCGGGTATCGACGTGGACCGTAACAGTGACCAGCGACCGACCGCAAATCTTTTCACCGTGTGCGATCGATCGATTGTTACACACCGAGACTGTTCAGATATGATTACATTTCGCTCAAATGGATGAAGCGGATTTGACAGAGATTATATGCAGCAGGTGTGCGAATATCGACGTTTCTATCATAATAACAAGAGGAGGGAAGGGAATGGAGGGTTCGTTCATTTCAGATATCGGAGATTATTGCGCTGATCTTTGATAGTCGTTTGAATTTGTAATCGATCCGGTTCGCCTAATATCTCTCGAGTTCATTTAAGGCGAACTGAACATACGCACACTCGTTTCCGACGAAAGAAACCTTAAACGAAAAGAAACGGGATTGATCTTTGGAAAATGATTATTGACATAGCGCAGGAAAAGATTAAAGATGAGGATTAATTCTTTTTAAGCACGTACTTCCTGTTAAAGTCAGTTCCAATTTTATTCAGAGAAGAGAAAAGCAGAAGAGCGGTGCAAGAATAGCTCCGACTCTGACCTGAATACTTTTTTTTTTTTTTTCACTTCAAGTTTATCAGACCCGCGATATCAATCGGCAGTATTCTCGAAATAAAGTTTGTGATAACGCAACGAATGTCTGCGAATAATATTGTATGCGTATTATTATGATAATTCAGCAAAGAACGAAATGATAGAAGATAATGAGTAATGAGGATAAAGTTACTGAGCACGCAGGAGAGAGAAGCCATTATCTGCGATTTTCATAAGCGATTGGACCATTCGTGCATTTCCGTTGCCATTATCGCTATCAGGGTATACGATGGTGGTGGCTAGTAATGAAGACGGATCGCTTTCTGCGAATCAAACGGGACGTGCGATTCTCTTTTCCTTCCCAGCTTCGCCAGCAGTGGCGAAACTCGAGAAGAACTGGATAGTCGGCCTTTAATCAGGTTTTAATTGCTTTAATTCGCAAGATTGTGGTGTGCGATCATTATGGAACGTATCGTGAGAATGGAGAACATGATATTGCATGAATTTCCGATTGTAACAAAATCCTAGATTCAAATCGTGTACGAGATCAAAAATATCGTGAGAAACGTAAGTAAGTGTCGACGAGAATGTCAGCTGTGTTAAGCAAGAATAGCAAAAATACAGGCATTTTTCTATTTATAACGAGATTACGTTCTGAGTGGAAGTCTTTGATTGGAAGTCGAATCATATAAGTAATCATATAATGTTAAATCTTGTTTCTTTTTTTCTTTTAATAATAATGATTGTATTACTAGCCATTCTGAACATAATAATTACAAGATTACGTGAAAAAATAGGTTAATGTCTGTTTCTATCAATGTAGGTTAATTTTAATCTCAATTTAACTTCATCTTTTTCTGTTACAATTCTTAGCGCATGCCGGTCGTAAGTTCGCAAAGTTGAAGTAATTGTAAGTAGAAGGATGCCTGTAGTATATATTAATATACTTAAAACTTAATCAAAAATTTTTTCCAAGATAATAATATTGTAATAATAATAATAATTTTATTCTATGCAATACTGTTAGCATTAAAATACAAAATAAACAGATAGAAATAGTAAGTTTTATATTGAGTATCATTTGCATAACTATAAGGGGAGCAATAGCTAAACAGCTGATTTGAAGACGTACTTGAAGACAATTATCCTCATAAAAATGAAAACGCGTATGATGCATCAACAGATAATGGATATATAGTAATGAAAAACAAGAGAAACAGTTTTTTCAACAACTGAAACAGTGCAACACAGTGAATCGTTTCATCCATATTTAACATTGATAACAAGGGTAAAATGATTCACTGTGTTACATTGTGTCATCTGTGTCACTTGCCGAAAAACGCCCAATGCTATTTTCGAAACGTACACAGGCAATAGGTATAATAGTGTGTAACGAAATAACACGTCACTTGCACCCAACGCATAGCCCATTCTCTTTAACTATTTAATATTTGTATGGGCGAACGATTTTATGACTTATATGGCTTTTGATTGCTTGCACTTATACGTCACATGTCTTTTTTGCACTTTTTTTTAAAAAAAAATATCAAGACAAATGCATACTTTGTATTGTGCAAGAAACAGATGTTCATAATACGTTTGAGAAAAGAAATTTATGTGAACGTATATCTTTCCGTTGTATTTATTTTTAGTCCTTATCACTTATTTCTCAGTATCTCATTTTCAAAGAGTCATAATTTCTATGCTGCGCGGCGAACTCGACGGCACTTTATTCGCAGGGTAAATTCAACACACGAATGACGCCTACGCGCGATTAGCATGATTATAGAGACGCGTTTATGGTCGTTTCGTCAAGAAAAATGTTCTTCGCGAGATAAAGCGGCGAGCCCCGAAGACGGAGATTCCATACTTATTGCAGGAAAGTATGGTAATCCGCGGGCAAAGCGCGAAAGTTCTGCTAACGATTATTCAAGAGCGGCTCGTTCGCGCCGCACCATGGAAATTGGATCGAGGAATGAAATTCTTTCGTCTAATTAGAGCACAATATCTTTGCCCCAGCGAAAGGGTTATACTCTAGCTTACTCTTTTACCTATTTCTTACTTCAAACGTTCCGTTGGGGATTAATTGCTTCCTGAGGATAACGGGTATTTCGTGCATCGCTCGAGGGTGTTAAACATGTCCCTTTGTGCCACCTGATAATCGTAATTTTAATGTGAGTCGAGAGACGCCATCATGGGAGTTGATTCCAATTTTGTACATTATCTCATTTTTATTAACGGAAAGAATGATTTTATTGAAGTAAAAATTAGTTAGATACAGATCTGAAAATAAATTTTATTAGACTATCAAAATAATTATGCAAAACATTCAAATTGAATGTCGAACTTTTTGCAGCATTACTCACGCTTGAATTTCCTATATTATTTTGGTGGTCCAACAAGATTATTTTTAGATCTCTATCTATCTCTATCTCAATTTTTAGATACTTTAGCAAAATTGTTTTTTTTTTCATACAGAATACAATATTTATGAAAAAAATATTTTGCATAGTTATTTTCTGCTAGATATTAGAAATTTAATATAGGCAGATTGATAAAGCATTTTTTTGCTATCCTGGGAATAAACAATTAATGTTCAAGAGTGAGAAACGCAAAATAAGAAAATTGACAAGTATTTGGCACAGAAATTTGAAGAGAAGCAAAATAAGAAAATTAGCGAGCACAAGATAAGAAAATTTGTAGACAGGTAACGCAGAAATTTAAAGAAAATATTATACGAAGGTGTGAATAAAATAAAAAAATGAAATAAAATGTAATATAATATAGTAGAATAGAATAGACGAGGAGCAGTGAAAGAATACATAAACAAAAGAAAATAAATGAAAATAATGGGTATAATACGGTTGGTGACATATTATAAATAATTGAAAAATAGAAAATTAATATAGAGATTATTGTGATTTTCCAAGGAAATATCCAATTTTGCAATAACGTTGTGGCAACATAGGGCGCATATTGGATGGTGAAGAGGACTCATCTGCCAACTTGTTTGCGCAGACGTTATTTAGCACGGAATGTTCCATCGCGAAAACAGCATCATAGTCAATATCTACCCAGGGGCCAATAAATATACACGTTACTCTGCATTGTTTCTCCGAACAAGATATTCGACACATTCGTTGTATTAGTGCTACAAATTGCTCCCTTCTCGCACGTAGAAGATAATTCTTTTAATTTTGACACATAAATCTTGGTCTATGTATCAACGTTTAACAATTAATATCATCATACTTTGAGGATCATGCAAAATCGTTTGAAAGTGTATTACACGAAAGAAGTGCCATCGTAATTGTTACGTGTTTCTCGTTACAAGTTACAATGAACCTGTTACATCTAATCACATTTCCGAGACAATACCGTACTAGTTGAGGGTTTCTAGGTGTTTCCTATCCCTTTGAGCCTCTTGATCAACGTGATCATAGCGACGCGCTGAACTGTTTGCACGGAGAGGCCGACCGCGATACTACAGGATGGTCGAGTGTGGTTTGAGCGATCTCGCACGGCCAATGGACGCGCATAAATTAGAAGCGTTAATACGCGTTAGAGCAATCTCATCTTGGATATTGCCCGAGGGATAGCATCACGTATCCGTCAGAATACGTTCGCTATCGCATATACACGGCTCGACCATGTTGTTGTTAAATTTTGGATGCACAGATAGTAAATAATCGATGATAACAAATAGAAATGATCGAAAAAGAAGTGTTTCATTTTGAGATATTAAAATGTTTTAGAAAGAAGATAATTAAAATTTATTCTCTTGTCCCCATTTTTTTAAACACTTGAAAACGTTTTTACTTTTAAGTATTTAGAAAATGGAGATAAGAATAAAACATTTTAATATCTTAAAATTAAATACTTTTTTCTTTTTGAGTGTAGTGAAGAGAACAAATGAAAAATAAATTATGTAAATTATACAAAATAAATTATATAAAACAAAGAGAACACAATAAAAGATTTTTAATTAAATTCTTGCTACTGTGAATAAGTGGAAATTTGATTTTATAAATTGAGTAATTCTGTAATTATACCGGGTAGTCTTCGCTCATATCGCGTCGTACAATATTTTATTTACTTTGAGCAGATGCGATAGCGGTTAATGGAAACGCGGTAATTAATTAAAAATATTCTTGCGGGTTGTAAGGCGCTGCGGGGACACTTTATAACGAACTAATTCGAGATTGAAACTGTTACTGAATGTTTGTCAATTTGCCTTAGAAAAATACGTGGGAGATAATTAGTGTAGCCGGTAAAAATATTTATTCTTCCTTCTTCCGGAAGAAGGGGGGGGGGAGGAGGGAGGTTCTAGCTCGATGCAAATATTAAAAATGATTAACGGATCTGACTGGCGGATGTACTTTCGATGATCGTTTTGAGGACGATGCTGCTAGGCGCAAACGAAGCCGGCGATTGGACGCGCCACGGTAGCGTCAACTTTGCCGGCGCGACGCGGCGCGGCGCGGCGCGCAGAAGTGCGTTCGATAGCGCGACCTCGCGTTACCCCCAGTCCAGTACCCGGCAGAGCCTCGTACGGGAAAGTGCTTCGTTCGTCGTGTCGGTACTTCCGAAGCTCCCTCGTACGCGGGTCGCGTGCAAGCTTCACCGTCCTCTCTCTTTCCCTATCTCTCTCTCTCTCTCTCTCTCTCTCTCTCTCTCTCTTTCTCTGTCTCTCCTTCTCTCGCTATTTTCCCTTATCCTCCTAATCATTCTCTGTTTGATGTTCCTTCAAGCTTTCAAGAGACAGAACGATTGATGCTTTTCTCGTACGCTCCGATCGGCCTCGTTGCGAGCGCGGGAGAAGAAGAAGACGGCTCGTCGTTTTAAGCGAGTTGCTTCCCTCGCGACTGTCACGCGCGTCATCGCATTCCTTCCTTCCTTCCTGCCTTCCTTCCTTGCTCGCTTACCTCGCGTCCCGTCGGTGAATGCCGTTTTACGTGCGGTTGAGTTTGCGTTTTGTGCGAGCGAGCTCTTTGTGTTCCGTGAATCCCTCGTTTTTACCCAGTGTTCTTTTGTTGATTTTTGAGGATTTTTCAACGGCCTGCCTGCGGGAGTCCAGAGAGCGCTTTTGAATGCCGAACGGATCGTTTTCAGTGAGTCGTGTACATATAATTCATTAGTGCCTTGTTTCGCGCCATCATAGCTATGAATTGCTTTTTTTTTCTTTTTCTTTTTTTTTAATTAAAAATAAAGTCGATGATTATGCGAGCACGAGATTGATGACATAAAAAATATACGGTGCATTTCGAGCAGGCAATTTGATCCTCGGTGCTTTACGCGTTTTGATTTATTGCTTATGAAACGGTTTACCGATGGTAAACGGTTTACAGATTTTGGATTTCAAGGCGATTATAGAGAGCACCAGGTGGTATCGCTCGTTTAAGGGCGCGCGATTAGCAATATGGAGAATCGTACCGCATGTGAACGCAATAATATTTGACGCGTTAATTGTTGCGTTAATTATACCGGGTGAATTATGTTTTAATTCTTTTGTAACACTTTCTTATTAGCCTTTTTTTTATTATCGTTGGAAAATTATAATTTCCTCGTGGCGCGTGACGATCGATATCGGATTTGATAAAATATATGTAAACTTTCTTGTAGTTTCTGCTGCAATATATATTTTCATATTCTTTCCATCGTTATATAAAAAATGTAAAAAAAAAAACATAAGATTATGAAAAAGAAAGCATCAGAATAAATTTTAATATATTTAGGAATATCGTACATATATGTAAGTATCAAGAGTTAGTCGAATATATAGCAAATTTAAATAAAAAAACGAAAGAATAAAGTAACTTCATTTTCTTGCTGATAAACGAGAAGAAATGAATGCGAATTGTCAAAGATTCCGCAAAATACAACAGCTTTTCAACGGGTGTTTCTCACGCATAGAAAAATGCGCATTTCTCGAAGCGGACGGAATATCGTCGCCTTACATAAATTCGCATTCTCATTAAAAATTAACTTAAATCATTTAAAATAAATAGCACCGAATGTGTCGGGTATATAATTTTTCATAAAAATATCATGAACATTTTTGCCACCGCCAAGATTTCTAATACGGAGATGTGCTCCGAAATTGGCCGCTGTCGATATTCCGCGTGAAGTGACGTTCGCGATCGTGCAATTTTATTTTATCTGCGGGTCGGGTCATCTCTCTCTCTCTCTCTCTCTCTCAGGTCAAAAACACCAAGCGTGGAAGGAAACGCCGCGATGCCATGCCGGAATGTTTGCTTGCGCGACGAAAGCGTATGGAAAAGTACGTCGCGATAAACCGCGAAGATAGACGTCGGGATAAAAATTGCCGAGACTATCAAGGGTCGCGGAATGCAACGGACGATTGATAGTCGTACCTCGGTGTTATCACTGTCGTAAATTCCCGCACAGCGTTCGGTTTACGCGTCCGCTCGTGATATTTTTCGCCGCGGTATCGTCGAAATAGAAAAATGTTTACGTCACGGGCAGAAAGAAACGTGATCAATATTGGGGGGTGTCTAATTCCAATAATTCTCACGAGATGCATTTTGCTAGGATGTTATTTTTTTTGTCGCGATCGTATAATGTGTATATATCCTCAAACGAAAATACATCGTGAAACTATCGCATTTGTTAGCCAAATATTATGCGTTTCCGCAATATTGAACTTTACCGTTATAACTTTACTATTATGGAGCACATTGTTTAACGAGTTTAAGGGAGCTTAACTCCTGCTACTCCGCGCGAATATCTTTCGAATTAATCAATCCTCCTTCGCTGTATCTTAAGAGATTTCTTACGTCGTAAAATACATTTAAACTTGATTCTATTTAATATCGCGAATGTGTACGATATAACAAACATGGTTAATGTGACACGCGAATGTAATTTATCTTACAATGAGATTTTGGAGCAACGAGAGCACGACGACACATTGCCATTTCACCCCGAGACGACGCAACGTCACGAATCGCGAGCTTTTGCACGCTTTCTTTCTCGATGGTTCAACGAACTTCAGTTTCGTTTAATGTATCTCAATCCTGAGGAAGAATAATTTTCTCTCCTAGAAATGTATGTCATTAAACGAAAAGAATAATCAAGGAAATTGCGGGAATTACAAATGTACAAAGGGGATGATCCATTAACCTGGAAATAGTTATCTATTTTTACATTCCAGCGAAAAAAAATGTGAATTGTTGTAAAATATTGTTTTGTAAGATTGGTATTCATATTTTTTTCTTTTTTAATAACTTTTATTTTTTACAAACCTTTAAATATGCAATTCCATTGAAAATTCGTAATAAAAAAGTATTATATTAAAATTAAAATTTTTACTTTTTAGAAATACTGTTGTAAATATAAAGCTACACAGTAAAAAACATGTATTTCTGATTTTGTGTTGGATATGGTCCACTCATTTTTTTAACAGTTTGAATTTTTTAACATATTTGAGTGTTATTTAACATATTTAGGTATTATTTAACATAATGTGATTATGTTATTTAAAGATTTTGTCTTAAATGGATATTCAGCATTTCTTATAATATCAAAATGATACAATTTATGAGTAAGAGAACAAGTAACATAACAATAAATATTTTAAAACGTAAATTCTAAGATGAATGAAATATTTATTAATTATTA
>Ga0157364_1006342_pt1 | contig 12140 bp, 6 predicted proteins | sample AttsexASBM2_FD_111476 | JGI IMG/M metagenome (GOLD analysis project Ga0157364, IMG submission 111476) | Fungus gardens microbial communities from leaf cutter ant in Ribeirão Preto, State of São Paulo, Brazil - Atta sexdens ASBM2 | ecosystem: Host-associated > Fungi > Mycelium > Unclassified ...
AAAACACACGTGGTAATGACCATGGGCATCACGAACGGGAGAAGTAGTGTGCAGAGATCTTGTACGAGCAATGGTTTGACGAGTTGAAACGCGAGTAATGAGGGCCAACGACATGACCAAGTGAGAGGTATCTGGTATCTGCTATTGTTGTTGCTTACAATATGTACCGGAACCAACCGGAACATGGAGCCTTCACCATGATGTTCCCACGCCCATTTGAGAAGTGTCAGACACTACAGTTGACCTCTGTCATGGCCTGGGGCTATCAGAAACAGAATAGAAGTATTCTTTAAGTAGTTAGAAGTATCTAGATGATTCATCAAGCCTCTTATACCTCTCAGATTGTTGAAATTGGTGCTAACCCCTCATCATCAACATCAATATTTTGGCCTCAACTTATGTATTGTACCAACTACTTGTTTGCATGGTTATAAAGTTGAAGTTTGAGAATGTATAAGAGAAGGAAGTGGGTTGCTTGGGGTTGATTATCAAACTTAGAGAAATACAGAGTATCTACTGATTCTTAGATACTAAGTACTATAATTAGAACTGTAGCCAAGACAATAGTAAAGAAGGAAATAGCTAAAAGAATACTATAGAAATAATCTTTAGATAGAATAATAACTTAGAGTCTGTAAGAAGATCTACTTTCTAACAAACTCCATGGATTTGTACTTAGAGTTTATATCTATAGCTATTTATCATCCTCTTATTATATATTAAGTTTAAAACTTTAAGTATAGATATTTTTCATAATAGACTTACTCTTATTTCAAACTCTGCAAGTAATTTGTCTTTTATAACAGAGTTGTTTTCTTTTAAAAACTCTATGAATACTTAGTCTTTCATAGTAAAGTTTACTTCTATCACAAATACTATACTTTATTAGTATTTCATTACAAATCAAATATTTGCTCAGCTTGGAGCCAAATATAAACACTAACTTTACTCAATATAGATGATCATTAAACTATATAGTAATAGTACTATTCAAGTATTTTAAACATTTATTCATAGTATATAAATACTATTAAAGCAACTGAACAAAGTTTATAATTTTTCAGTAAAGTTTATATTTGTTTAAACAATTAAGTATATCACTTACTTTTAGGAAAATTCTAAAAGAATAAGATGGAGTTTTTTTCAGAAATAATAACTACTTTTAAGTATTTAAAAGTCTATTCTAATCAAGTAAAATATCAGGTAGAATATTTAGTAACTTAGTTATAAAATAATTGTTACAAACTTTATTTAGCTTGTATTTCCACAACTAGTAGACTAACTTTTACAAACTAAGTTATACTGGAAAGTCCCAAATGAGAGCTATTTATATATAAAAACTTTGTTTGCTAATATTTCATAAATGACTGAATAGATCTATATAATTGAACATATATTGAAAAGTATTATGATTCAAAGATCTTAAAGCTAGTCAATAAGAGAAACCTTGTATAAGATTTATACAAGAAAACTTAATAGAGAACTTTATACAAAATTGTCTATTTTATATATTTAGACTGATGGTCTATGCTACTACTATAATTAGTCTACCCTAAATAACTATGTGACTGTAGCTTACATAACATATTGTATAACAGATTTGTAACAGTTATGACCATAGCATCTTGTTAAATCCTAACTTTAAATAAATGAAAAATAAAAATGAAATGAAAGTAAATGGAAAAATAAAAATAAAATATAATTCAATATTCACAACTCTAACAGAAAGTTCTTACCAAACTATTTCCAATGATATATAATATAATTAGTTATCTTCTAAAATTAGTCTGATAGCTACTATAATAGATGACAGCTTTCATTAGATATGTCAAGTGTGGTTCACACCAGAGTGGAAGTCTGCAGAATGGACTCAGAGATGAGTGAACTTGTAAAACAACCTTGGTTTTAGCTTATATGCTGTGCTGTCTGTCTGCCATGTGGTTGTAACTTCAGATGAAGGTGAGAAAGTCCAAGTGGAAGTGAGTACTGATTGGTATGTTGCCATTGAACACTGGAAATCGAGTTCAATGAGAGTTTATCTCTATTGATTATCAGACTAGTGAATTACAGTGTAACTACTAGTCTTATATACAAACTGATAATATAGGAGATGCTTGGCGTTTCAGTGGTAAAACCCCTATTACCCTGAGCAGAGGTTTCAGTGCTGAGACACTGACAGAAGTAACTCCATCATGGAAGACCGAGTTGAATAGAAATATCTCTGTCATGGAAGATGGAATATCTAGAGGGTTGCAGCACTGCTATAAGATGTGTTGCAAGAAAGATGGCCACTGTGAAAGACAGGCTTGTATGTTTTAGAAGTGATATCACCACGGAGATGTAATTTTCCAGACGAGTGAACTTGCATATGACAAGATATAAGTTTTAATTATGTAATAAAAACAACTTGTATATGAACTATTATTATTTTATTTATATATTTTTGTATCTGATAATTAAACCTCAGATTTAATAACATTATTTATTATTAATATCTATATTGATCTTAATTATTATTGAATTTTTAAATCATTTCTAAATCTCTAAGAGTATACTTAAGGTCTAAATATTACAAACAAGTGAGTAGTTTATTTTATAATAATAATGTTAAATAGTTAGATATTTTAATAGAAATAAAATATTGTTAGATAACAAAAGCTTATTGGTTAGTAGTTGGAAAAAATAAATTGATAGTTATAAAAAAGTTTATAATAATTTGTAATAGTATTAAGAAGGTCTAATATATTATAATGAAATATTAGTATAAAACTTGAAAGATAAAATAAAAAAACTACAAGATTAACTTGAACTTAAATAGATACTAATATAAAATAAAAAATTCTCTCATATTTATTTTCTTTTTTATTAATAATAATAAAATTAAAAAGAAAGTTAAAATATTTTCTAAAAATAAAGTTATTAGTAGTAGTAATTAGCTTAACTACTAAAAGCTTTGGAATATTTTCTATTATAATTATAAAAACAAAGTGAGTTTTTTTAGAAATTAAGAATACTATTTGTTAGTTTAAAGTTCAGATTTAAGTATTATTGTTATTAATAAAATTGAAAAGAAACTATATAATAGATAAATTACTAGTAAAAGTAAGTAAAGTTTACAATTTTGTCTAATTTTTTAAACAAATACAAGTTTAATAAATTAAAGTAAATAGTTTATATTTAATTAAAACTTTTATAATTTTATAAATAGCTTAGTAATATTTTTCTAATGTTTAAATAATATTATTTAGAATTATTATTATAATATTCTTTATTATAAAGTTTTAAATTAGTTATAATTATATAAAAGTTTAAAAGAAATAATAATATTATAATATATTTAATATATATTAATCTTAAACTAAAATAAATAATCTTTTAAATTATATTTAATTACTAAGTTAAATATTTATTAAAAATTTAATAAAATTACTTTTTATAAATCAAGTTATATTAGAAAGTTCTAAAAATTGAAAAATTAATATAATTATTTAAAAATAATATATAAAAGTTATATAAGTTATTAAAAAGACTAATATTAAATAAAAAATTACAGTTAATAATAAAATTAACTAAATAAAAATTAATATTTTAATTTTTAAGTATTATTTTTTATATACTAATATTATTCTAGTTATTTATTTAGAAAATAAAAATATTTAATTTTAATAAAGTTTTATAAATTTTAAGTATTTTAGTTATTAAATCTAAAAAGTTTATTTTTTAAATATTTTCACTTTTTTAATATTACTTTATATTTAATCTTATTTAATTTTAAAGTAATATTTTACAATTTGCTAAATTATATTATAAATTTTTTATTTATATTTTAGTTTTACTTATTTTTATAAAACAAAATAATAATAATAAATTTTAAATATATTCTTTATGTTATTTTATTAATTTTCATTTAGTTTGTATTTTTACAACTAGTAAACTAATTTTCACAAACTAAGTTGTGTTAAAAAGTCTCAAATAAGAGTTATTTTTATTTAGCTTGTATCTTTACAACTAGTGAACTAATTTTTACAAGCTAAGTTGTACTAAAAAGCCTTAAATGAGAGCTATCTATCACAAACTTCATTCAGCTTGTATCAAGCCTTAAATGAGGGCTATTCATATATATGTAGAATGTACAAAAGTGATAACAAATGACTGAGATATTAGGCCATCAATAGCTATAAAAGCTTTGTCTACTAATATTTCAAGAATGGCTGAATAGATTTACACAATTGAACTTGTGTTAGGAAGTGCTTATCAATCCATTTCTAATAGTATATAATACATTTCAAAGCAATAAGTATTGGTAGAGATACAAGCATATCAATGTAGTAACATAATTAGTTACCTTTTAAAATTAGCCTGACAGCTCCCACTAGGTACAAGTTTTAATTATGTGATAGCAACAAGTAGTGTTTCAGAGGTTCAGTATAAAAATATGATAATTGACAGATGATGAAAAGTATTAACAGAAATAATTAATGTTATTAAGTCTAAGGTTTAGCTTTCAAATATAGAAGTATATATATAAAAGAGTGATAGTTCATGTGCAAGCTGTTGCTATCACATAATTAAAACTTGTACCTGGTGGGAACTATCAGGCTAATTTTAGAAGGTAACTAATTATATTACTACATTGATATGCTTGTATCTCTATCAATACTTATTGCTTTGAGATGCATTAGCTTGTACATGAACTATTACTCTTTTATATATATACCTCTATATTTGAGAGCTAAACCTTAGACTTAATAACATTAATTATTTCTGTTAATACTTTTCATTATCTGTCAATTATCATATTTTTATACTGAACTCCTGAAACACTACTCAGCTCTAGTATCACAACTAGTTACATATATGTGAGATGTACAAAAGTGACAACAAATAACTGAGATATTAGAACAAAAGCTTTGTTTGTTAATATCTCATAAATAGCTAAATGAATTTACATAATTAAACTTGTGTTAAAAAATGCTTATCAATCTATTTACAATAATATATAATATATCTCAAAACAATAAATATTGGTAGAAATATAAGCATATCAAAATAGCTACTATAACAGATAATAACTTTTATTAGATATGAGTTTTAATTATATGATAGTAATAGCTTATATACAAACCATTACTCTTTTGTATAATATTTAAAAGTTAAATCTTAGACTTAACAATGTTAATTATTTTTGTTGATACTTTTTATTATCTATCAATTATTATATTTTTATACTAAACTTTTAAAATACTATTTATTTTATTAGTTATTTTTTAAAATTAGCCTAATAGCTGTTATAACAAATAATAACTTTTATTAGATATGAGTTTTGATTATATAATAATAACAACTTGTATATAAATTATTACTTTTTTATATATTTTTATATCTGAAAGTTAAACCTTAGACTTAACAATATTAATTTTTATCAATCTTATTATTGTTATTATTATTAAACTTTTAAATTATTTCTAAATCTTTAAAAGTGTACTTAAGATTTAAATATCATAAATAAGTGAGTAGTTTATTTTGTAATAATATTATTATTTAAAAATATTAAACAAATATTATAATATTAAATATTAAAATTAACAACTATTAAACTTAAAATTATAAGAATTAATTATTTAAAAAATTATATTAGTTATATATTTCAAAAATAATTTTTTTACTTTAACTTTTTTATTTAAAGTCAAAAAAAATTTAATAATAATATTTAAAACATTATTTATATATAATCAAACTAAAAGTAATTATAAAAAGATTTTTAACAAAACAAGTTGTTGGTTTTATAAGTAAAAATAATACAAACTCAAATTATAATATAAGTATTATTAAATTTGAAAATATTAATTAAAGTTTTAAATATTAACTTAAATAATAGTTAAATTAAAGTAAGAAAAAGTTTTAATAATTTTTAACTTTAATAAAAGAAAGATATTATTAAATATATGTGTTTTTAAGAATAATTTCAAAGCTAAAACAATTATCAATCTAATATTAGTAATTATATTGTTATTATTTATAATATTAATATAAATCTTGGTATTTCTTAGTGTAAATTTATGTGTTTAAATATAATAAATCTCATAATTTTAAATATTATAAAAAGATAGTCTAATATTATAAAGAAAACATTAAAGTAAATCCACTAAGATTTATTGTAAAAAAAATAAACTTTATTCTTATATTTTTATTAAAAAAACTATTTTAACAAAAAATAACATAATAAAAAACAACAGAAACTTTATTATAAGTAGAATATAATAATATAATATTATTATTATTTTTAAAGATAATTTTCCTTTTTTAATTTATATATTATTTGTTTTTAAATATATAACTACTAAGTAGTTATTGTAATTATGTTTTATATTATAAATTAACTTATTTATTTAGTTTATTAATAAATTATATTAAATAAACTAGTTATATTTAAAAACTAAAAATAGAAAAAAAATAATATAAAAGTTTTAATTTATATATTTACTAAAAAAAAAATTATATATATAAAGTAGTAATTTTAAAGATATTATTATATAAGTTATTAATAAAGCTTGAAATAATCATTTAATACTTTTATCACCATTTTGTATGATAGTATCTGAAAGAAATTTAGCAAATATATTGTTTTTTTTTACTATTAATCTTAGTGACAATTTTAATGAAATAAAAGATTGCTCTTTTGTATTTAGTATATATAGTCTTAAAACTTTTTCAATGTTTTCAAATAATTACAATAGAAATTATTTTATAAGAATAAAAAAAACAAACAATAAAATAGATGAAAATTATCTTATTATCTTATCTGACAGTATGTAACTTGAAAATACAACTTTTAAAAGCTAAAATAGTCAAGTTAACAAAATAGCTGACAATATTAATATTATATATTAACAACATGTTTTAAATAAAGATCTAATTCTTAATTAACTAGCTGGAAATAATATAGTTAATATTTAATTAATTTTAAATTTTAAAATAATAACTTTTGTGTGGTATCTTTATATAATTTTATAAGATACTTAATATCTAATATTAAGAATATCAAAGATTTTCTTTCTAAAATACACAAATATATCTTAGATAAGTCTATTAACAATAACAAAGCTAATGATGTCAAAAACCTAAAGGTTATTAATAAAGTAGCTTGAGAATTTCCTTTTACTATCTATGAAACTTACTAAAATAGCTTATATATAGATAATTTCAAGATATTGTTCAGAAATAAAGTTAAATCAAAGTTTAATTTACAGGTTAACAAAGTACTAGTTAGTAACAAAAACAAGAATGTGGCTAAATCCATTTATATTTTCTTATTCTCTTTTTTTATTCTAACAAAGTCACTTAAAAAAGTTTATAAAATCTCAAAATACTTTAAAAAAATGAAAAACAATCACAAAAGAAATTGTATACTTAAGTTTCTTTCAAATCTAACATGTCAAACATTATAATAAACATTTTAAAAATTAAGAAAATATTCTTGTATTTTCAAAACAAGAAAATTGACCAAATGTAAAAAATCATTAATAGTAGTAACAACAAACTGAAGTTATATATCAATATAACTATCAAGAGCTTTTTTTAAATATCAATCACATCAAATTAAATATTATAGCCAATTTCATTCATATCAAAAACAAAAATATTGTCATTACAACTAATAACATTGTTAACTCTTTTAATTTATATAAAATTGAAAAATATGTTAAAATCTTATTTCAAAATTGTAAATATTTCTTACCTAAGTAAATAGTTAAATTCATGTATTTTATTTGATGATATTGAGAAAATTTTCAAGAATAATCATATTTTCAATGACATCACTCTTATTTTTAAGTCAAGAGTAATAAAAGTTTCTTCAAAATCAAATATAGCTATCACAAATAAAATACTTACTGGTTGTGATACTGGAGCTGAATAGTATTTCAGAGATTCAGTATAAGAATATGATGATTGATAGATAATGAAGAGTGATGGTCTGTGCGTAAGCTGTTGTCATCACATGATCAAAACTTGTACTTGATGGGAGCTGTCAGCTGTTATAGCAGCTGTTAGGCTAATTTTAGAAGGTAACTAATTATGTCACTAGCTTGTATTTCTACCAATACTTGTTGCTTTGAAATGCATTATATATTGTTGGAAACAAATTGATGAGCACTTTCCAATGCAAGTTCAATTGTGCAAATCTATCCAGCCATTCATGAGATATTAGCAGATGAAGCTTTTACAGCTACTGATGTCCTGATATCTCAGTCGTTTGTTGTCGCTTTTGTACATCCTGCATATGTGTGGATAGCCCTCATTTGGGGCTTTCCAGAGCAACTTAGTTTGTAAAAATTGGTTCACTGGTTGTGGAGATACAAGTTGAATGAAGTTTGACAATAGCTATAATTTAGATTGACATTTAGGACATACAAAAAGCAAATATGAATTTTACAGTATAAAAATTGCTAAAAATAGAAATATACAGCTGGTATTTGTTGTATTTAGAAGACTAAATATATCAAGTACAATAGATTCCATCAAACTATTGTTAATTTGTATGATGCTATAGAACTAACAACAAAATTAATTTCTCTAAATTAGAAATTAAAAAAAAGTAATTTTTATCTGTATTCTTTTAATATTTAAATTGCAAAGGCAAACATCAAGCTAACTTCACTAACTGTTCATTCTGAAAGTATATATTCAACAAAGAATGGTATTCTAAAAAATACACCAAGCTTTGGGACAACTGAAAAAACTCAATTCATTTAGCTGTGAATAATAACATATTATGAATTTGAAAGATTTGAAAATTCTTTTACAAAATGTTTGAAAGAATAACTTTATTATTAATACTATTCTCAAAGTCTATTACAATTTTGATATTATTTTTATCTAAGAACTATCTTAGATAATAATTAGGTCTATTTCTAGCTCAAAGAATTGTGAAAATGTTCCTTTAGTGAATATTGTTAACCATTTCAATTGGCTTACTTTTGCCAGAAAATTTAATTTGGCAAATAACTTTTCAAGAGTCATTATTTACATTAATATCAGACTTTTTTTCTTTTGTTTCTCTCTTTGCAAAGATATTATTAATCATAGAAACATTTTTCTTGTTTTTTTCTTTAACAATAATAATATCTTTTGAATCATAAACATATATTCTGATTCTTTTTATTCTATTTTAAAGTATCTTAAGAATACTGAAGTAAATATTCATAATTTTCTTATTATGACTGGAGATTTTAACATTTATAATAATCTTTGAAATTTATCTTTTCTATATTATTTATCTATTAATGATAATCTTATTATTATAACTGATTCATTCAACTTGACCAAGTTCTGATTAGATACTTAGACATATTTGACAAGTCAAATTTAGTTATTGACTTGATATTCCTTTATAATGGATTATCTAAACTGAACAACTACTTGATACATTTAGAATAGTAAAGAAAAGATAGTGTTTATCAAAAACATTATTATCTCTAATTAATAGATTAAAAAATGTTATCAATACTTTTGTTTCTTATATTAAACACATATAAGAGAAAAATTCTAAGCTTATTAATATTATAAGACACTCAAAGAGCTAGTGAAACAAGAATTATAACTAATACTTAAGAAATTACAGGATGTCAAGAAATCTCGAAGACTGGAAAATTTTTGGAAAATGATTAAAATCACAAAATATACTTTTTTTGATTCTAAAATTCAAGAAATTTTCAATAAAAAACAAGAGCCTTGGAAACTTATAAATTAGGTCAACAAACAAAAATTGCCAACCATTGAAGTTATCAAATTCAATGACTAATCTTGTCTAGACATTGAAGATCTCTAGTAGACTTTTCATTCATCATTCAACATAGCTCTTCATCACAACATTGATATTAGTATTCTTGATAAAATCACTATAAAATCGTCTTTTTTATGAGCCTTGTTCTTTAAAGAGAAGTTCAAGATTATTATTGTTAATTGTAACAATTTTTTTACTTTAGAATCAAACTGTAGAGTCATCTTAAGATTATCCTCTAAAATATTAATTGTTTAAATAATATTATCAAGATCACTAATACATGCATGGACATAGGTTATTAGCTATTTCACTTCAAAAGATTAATAACAGTTATAATCCCAAAATTTAATAAATCTTTGTATGACTCTTCCAAGTTATTTAGGCCTATTGTTCTATTTGATATAGTTGGTAAACCAAGTCACTTTAAATAATTTCATTCATCCAAGTTAATTAGGGAATTATAAAATTCAAATCTACAATAGATATAAAAATTGCTTTAACTCATATTATATGCTCTGATTAGATTAAAAACCTCTCAACAAATACTTTTATATTTGATATCACCTAGTTTTTTCTGTTCCTTAACTATCAGATTCTCACTCTTATTCTAAAGAAAACAAAATTTAATATGTGTATTATTAAGTTTTTTTGGAATAGTTTTACCTCACACATTTTTGATATCAATATTAGAGTAGGCCAAGGGTCCGCTCTTTTCCCCATTTTGTTAATACTTTATCTTTCGCCATTTTCTTATATTATTGAAAATCATCTAAAAAATTTAAAAATTCTGATTTCTATCATTTCTTTTGTTAATGATAGTCTCTTTATTTTTCAGAGTAAATCTTTTCAAATTTCCAATTCATATCTCTTTTGTAGTTACAATGTAATAACAAATTTGCTTGCAAAGTTCAGTTTTATAGTAAAACATTTGAAAACTGAAGTGTTTTACTTTAATAAATCTCAAGGTTCTTTTAATTCTCTTTTTTTTGACAGGAAGTTATCCTTTTATAACCACATTAACTTCTATTCAAATAAAGTAATGTTCATGATCAAGAGCATAAAGATTCTTGGAAATTCAAACTGAGACATTAATTTTCATCAAAAACACTTTTAGTTGTATTCTTCCTATCATATTATATGGCTTTCAACTTTAATTTTACAATTATGTTCTCTTATTGTATTCTTTAAAAATACTAAAGAAAATACAAAGAAGAGCTATTTTATAGATCTTAAGAGCTTTCAAAATCTTCCTTATGTTTAGCATTGAAGTTATTGCAGGACTTATACTTATTAAACTTTATCTTCAAAAACTAGGTAGAAGATTGCAATTACAAACATATTTACTTCTTTCCAATCATCTTATCTATTCTCTTATAAAACTATCTCTATTAGTATTTACATTCTAACATTCATTTTTATTTGGTTTTTTTACTAGTTGTCAACATACTTTTATCAAAAGTCATTTAGTAGACATGGATAATAGGTTCAATGAGGTTTTTCCTTCTTTTGTCTCTCTTCATTCCAAATTTTCTCCAGATAATAAAGTTATTGACAATTTCTCAAACTGTTTTTCTTTCAATTTATTTAATAAATACAAAAATGATAACTTGAAAGCATATATTCAACAACTTAACAATAGTCATCATAGACATCAGCATTAAAAATAACATTGCTAAGTCAATATCACATATACATATACACAATAACCTTATCACCAAAACCTTTTATTATATAGTCTATATCATGAGTATAGAAGCTGAATTGTTCACTATTAGATATGGTATTAACCAAGTTATGAACTGTAATGACATTTCCAAGATTATTGTTATCTGTCATATACAAGTCCACCTGTCCGGAAAACTACATCCCCACAGTGATGCCACCTCTGAACCTTATAAGCTTGTCTTCTACGGTGGCCACCTTTTTCACAACACGTCTTATGGCAGTGCTGCAACCTTCCGAATATTCCATCTTCTATGGTGAGAATACTCTTATTCAACTCAGTCTTCCATGACGGAGTTGCTCCTGTCAGTGTCTCAACACTGAAACCTCCACTCGGAGCAATAGGGGTTTTACCACTGAAACCCCGAGTATCTCCTATAATATCTGTTTGTATATAAGACTAGTATACTCACTTTCACTCAGACTTCTCTCCCTTATCTGAAGTTACAACTACGCAGTAGACAGACGGTGCAGCATATAAGCTGAAGCCAAGGTCGTTTCATAAGTCTGCTCATCTCCGAGTCCATTCTATGGACTTCTACCCCGGTGTAAACTGCGCCTGACAGTATTATCAGACTCCCAAGTCTGCTGTCGCTTCTGAGCAGTTCCATCTGCAATCTATTCCACTTCACAC
>Ga0157364_1006343_pt1 | contig 12139 bp, 13 predicted proteins | sample AttsexASBM2_FD_111476 | JGI IMG/M metagenome (GOLD analysis project Ga0157364, IMG submission 111476) | Fungus gardens microbial communities from leaf cutter ant in Ribeirão Preto, State of São Paulo, Brazil - Atta sexdens ASBM2 | ecosystem: Host-associated > Fungi > Mycelium > Unclassified ...
ATTTGGCTCGTAAACTGATATTTTCAATCGAGAATAACTTTACGATGCAGACACAAATCGACTAATGTTTCTATGGGGTTATGTTGACAGATGCCCAAGTTTATTGTATGACGTCTATGATCTATTTCGACCACTTACCGCTAAAGCCATCTATAGGAAAACGGCGGAAGCTAAGTTATACACCTAATATTTTAGCAGTACATGAGGATAAGTTAAGATCTGCGGAAATTAATTTATCAGAATTAAATAATATTACAAGAAAATATTTATTATTTTTAAAATTTTCGTTAAATTTTTTTAATAGTTTTAATGTTTTCTTTCAATCACGCAAAATTTTAGTACATAAATTGAAAATAGAAATTATTTGAAAATAGCCAATAAATAATTCGACAAATTGCAAAAAATTTTATGATTTCTGAGGCTTTGAAAGAAATCATTAATTTAGAAAGTGAAAATAACATCTTTCATTTAAATGTTATATATGGGATCTTGAGTGCAAAAATCTTTTGACAACATTACCTTTAGAAAACGTAAGAAATTAGAATGAGATGCTTAAAATTTTATTTTTAAAACAAAAAATTTTATTTTTATTATTAAAACAGTAGTTCGGGAAATGTTAAAACATTTATCATATAAAGTCTTTTTTCAACTTTACACATTTAACTTTTTTTTTAAGTCAATAAAGGATATTGCTCTTTTGGACGAAGCTAGAATTATAATTAAAAATTTAATTTGTGTTGCCGTGCGGGAAATTATAGGAAATATTGATTTTTCATAATTATGTTATGAATGGAGGATTCTTCCATCAGTTTTTAATAATTCGGAAAAAAAAAGAATTAGCGTGTTTGGAAATAAATGAGATGTAGAAAAAAATTTTAGAATTTAAAGAGATTTTGATAGATTTTAATGGAGAACAAATGTTTCCAAATTTAGAATTATTAGTAGAAGTGATTTTTTCTTTTCCCCGTTCAAATGCCGAAGCCGAACGGATTTTTTTCAATAGTTACAAACGTAAAAAATAAAAAAAGAAATCGATTATCAGTAGAGACTGTGAAGCGGCAGTTTAAATTTAATTTTAAATAGCTGTTGGTCTAATTGTGCGCGAAAAAGGACGCATGGTAGTGTGCAGAGCAAGGTAGCTATCAGACATGCGTTCGTTAAGACAAGCATCGAAGAAAAGAAACTGTAAGCAAACACACTGAATAAAGTTTCTACAACTAAGTTGAATTCGAGTGGTTACTTTTAATCGTAAATCTTGTGTGTAAGCAAGTGCAAGCTGAACCCCCTAAACATGGTCCTTCGAGCCGGATTCGAAAAGAAGTCGTGAAGAAAAGAGCCAAAATCGAAAATGAAAACGCATACGCGTTAATTAATCAAAGCTACGGGCAGCTGTGTTCTAAAGCAAAGGGCAATACGTTAAGCCACACAATTATCTTGGGATACTAGATTAACATCTAGTCGATGAATGAGGATCGCGGAACCTTGATGACGAGGAACATATATTTCGGGAGGAAGAGGCTGGATATCATACAATCAATTAGTTGGAGAAGGATAACAACGCCATATTAGATCAAGAATGCAGCCGTTGATTTTTCTGGAAACAAAATAGTCAGTATCTTCCGGGATTTGCATCAAGGGGAAGAAGCGAGCGCGAGAAGACAACTGTGAAAAGCGTATTTCAATAAATAATATTGGGAGTACAAAATAAGTTTCCGCCGTTTTTTATCAAAAATTAACCATTTATTGTGAAAGAACGGTACATAATGTTTTATTCAAAGTAATGGCCATCGCTAGCCACTACTTTTTCCCATTTTTCTGGTAGCATGTGAATATCGCATCGGAAGAACGCTTCATCTTTTGAGGCTATCCAATCATCGATGCAATTTTTGGTATCTTCATATGATGTGAAGTGCTGCTCAGACAGGCCATGCGTCAGCGATCGGAACAAGTGGTAGTCGGAAGGAGCAATATCTGGAGAATACGGCGGGTGGAGTAGAACTTCCCATTTGAGTGTTTCTAAGTAGGTTTTCACCGGCACCGCAACATGTGGTCGAGCATTATCATGCAGGAGAATAATTTTGTCATGCCCGAAGTAGTAGTGGGCGCGTTTTTCCTTGAGTGCTCGGCTCAATCTCATCAATTGTGTTCGATAGAGAGCCCCAGGTCTCGTTCGATTTGAGCAACTTATAATACGTGACACCAAGCTGATCCCACCAAATACATAACATGAGTTTTTTTCCATGAATATTCGGCTTGGCTGTCGATGTTGAAGCATGGCCAAGTAGTCCCCATGATTTTGGGTTATCATAGTGGATCCATTTTTCACCACCAGTAACTATATGATGCAAAAAACCCTTTCGTTTATGCCTGACAAGCAGCATTTCACATATGAAAAATCGGCGTTCAACGTTTCTTGGCTTCAGTTCATATGGAACCCAATTCCCTTGCTTTTAAATCATTCCCAATGATTTCAAACGATATGAAATTGTTTGTTGAGTCACTCCTAATGTAAGTGCAAGTCCTTTTTGTGTTTGGCACGAATCTTCATCCAATAATGCTTCCAATTCCGCATCTTCATACACTTTCGGCCTGTCGCTACGTTCTTTATTTTCGACGTCAATTCACCATTCTTAAACTTTTGAAACCACTCACGACAACTTCTCTCACTTAAGACAGCATCACCATATGCTTCTACAAGCAATCTGAATCTCAGCTGCAGATTTCTTCAAATTAAAGAAGTAAATCAAAAGTTCCCGCAAATGACGCTTATTCGACTCAAAACTCGATATTTTCGTACAAAAAAAAATATATGATACTGATACAAAATCGCTAATATTTCAAGGTTATGGTGTTGCCAGATGAATCTTACGATATGTCGTTTTACATCAAACAATTTTAATTATAGTTTATTAGTGGCGCCGTCTTTTGCAAACGGCGGAAACTTATTTGTACTCCCAATAACAAACATGCCTAATGAAGATAATTTAGTTAAGCTAAAGCAGAGAAAAAGAATTCTAAAGCTTAACGTGATGCGAAAAATTTTTCAAAGAAGTTGATTTAATTAACGCGGATATTGATGAGGTATGATTAGAATAGATAAAGTGGAAGAAGTTTGGAAAGCATTATCAGATTTAATGGAAATCAGTATTTTGGATAATGACTTTCCTGGAACGGAATTAGACAGAGAACTAGAGGACTCGGAAAACAAATTTTTGTATTTAAAATTAATAGCAGAAAAAGCAAAAAAAAATCGCGTTAGGCCGGCTGGAAGTACCGATAACCTGGAACAAGTATTTGCAAACGAACCAATGCAAGTGAACGAATCAAAAAGAAGGTCAGAGGATTATAGCAATTTTATTAGAATATTAAAAATAGAGCTACCCACTTTCTTTGGATTATACGAGGAGTGGTATACTTTCTGATGTATTTAATTCTCTGATCCATTCCAACAGTTTTTAATTTTTAACAACAGTCTTTAAATGATGTCCAAAGGTTTCAAAATCCTAAAAGATGAGGCAGCACAAAATATAGCTTCATTAGAGATCTCGGGAATAAATTACGCGAATGCTTGAGCTAGCTTAAAGGAAACATATGATAATCAAAGACTAATTATTCAAACTCATATTAAAGCTATATTCGATTTATCTGTACCTAAAAAAGAAAATTCCACTGTAATTAGGCAAGTATTGGAAGTACGGTGTACTAAAACATACTCGTGCTTTGCAGGCGCTAAAAAGACCCATGCAACAATGAGACGATTTGTTGACTAATGTAGTAATTGGCAAGCTAGACATAGCAACAATAAAGGAGTAGGAAACGACTTTGGAACCCATGGTAATACGAGTTTCCAGGAGTTAGTAGTGTTTCTAACAAAAGATGTCAAACATTAGAAACGGTCGCAAATCAAAAGCAACAAAGTCAAATAAGTACGACTTTACATAAAGCTGGTTGTGGTAAAGTTACAACCACCCATGTGGCCACTTCGGTAATTAAATGTGTTCATTGCAAAGACGATCATCAAATGTATTTGTGTAAAGCTTTCCAGAGTTTGTCCGTAGACCGCATTAAACAAGTAAAGTTGAAAGGGTTGTGTTTAAATTGTTTAAAGCTTAATCATATGGTAAAGGTATAGCCGGTAATTGTAAAATATGCAATAGGACAGTTCTATATTGCATTTTGAGAGCGAGAAAGATAAAGGGAGCAAATACAAGTCGCTGAGTTCAGATCCCAATTCAGACTTATCGTAGCATAACGAAAAGCCAGATAGTGCTGTCATCACACGAACCTGGAAGGTAACTTAGTATCCAAGCGAGTTTTGCTTTTCTGTAATAGTAAAGGTGAAAGGCAAGAATGGAACCTACATTCTAGGAAAAGCAATATTAAACAATGGTTCTCAGTCAAATTTTATATCTGAAAAATTCTTAAGTAAACTCAGGCTTAAGTATAGTTAATCGCAAATAACGATAAATAAGCAAGTTTCACGTGCATTAAAGATAGTTAACTTAGAGATGTCTTTGAGATTTCTTTAGTACAGAGTTAAAATATGTCACTCAAAATCAACCAGCGGTGAAAATAGATAAAGTCAGGTTAAAAATACCGAGTAACATAAGAATAGCAGATCTGGAGTTTAATGTTCCGCAAGAGATAAATTTGTTAATGGAGGTAGAGAAATTTTGGAATCTGGTGTGCGTTGGTCAGAGTTAAGTTAGAAACCTGCCAACATTACAAAAATCCACTTGGTTTGTCGCCGGCGTTGTAGAGGAATATGGTAGCAGAGCATTGAGAACGTCTTGTAATTTAAGTATAGAACAGGATCTGTGTACCGCGATAAAAAGTTTCTAGCAGATTGACGACGGTTTAACACATAAAAGTTTGACAAATGAAGAAACATATGTTGAGGAATTCTTTGTAAATACATATTCTAGAGATAGTGACGGTAGATTTGTTGTAAAATTGTCCTTAAATAGCAGTGTGTTAGCGTCATTAGATGATTGAGAAAATGTTGCTAAGAAAAGGCTTCTATCAATGGAAAAGAAATTTGAGAAATCGGCAGAACTGAGAGCAGGATATGTAGACTTCATGAACGAATATATTGAATTAAGACATATGAAGCGGGTAACAAGCGTCGCGATCGATAAGAAAAGAATGTTTCATCAGACAGTTATAAGATGCCGTGACTATTAAGTTAAGGATAGTATTTGACGCGTCCAGCAAAGATTCCAAGAGTCTGCCAAAGGTTGATTATTATACGAAAGTCCTGTAATTCAAGCAGATTTATTCTCAATAGGTGTCAGATTTAGATTTTTTAGATATGTGCTGTGAACTGATATTAAGAAAAGTATAGACAGGTCAAGGTTCATGAGAGTCAGTCCTTGCAGACGATATTCTGGAAGGAAGATCCTATGCAAGGCTCCTATGCAAATGTTTGAATTATTGACTATTACGTATGGAATAAAATCGGCATCGTTTTTAGCATTTAAATGTTTGCAATAGTTAGCACAACTTGAAAAAGAGAAGTTTCCTGTAGCGACGGAAGCCATCTATGATTTCTATATGGGCGACTTGATAATGGAATCAGATTTTGAGCAGGGCATCATAGACTTGAGATAACAATTGATTGAATTGCTAGCTAAGGGAGGTTTCGAACCTTGTATAAACGAAAATCGAATATTCTCCCAGATTTGAGCGATGAAAATAATACGGAAAATAATGTAGTAGAAATCTTGTGAAGAATCAGAATCTAAATTATTAGATATTTTATGGAATCTTGCTAAGAGCATGTTATATTACAAGAGTCCACTTATTAAATTAGATCATAAAGTGATGAAAAGGATTATCCGAAGTGTCTTGGTTATTTGACCCGTTAGGTTTAGTAAAGTGATAACAGCTGCTAAAATTATGATACAATCGCTATGGGCTTGTAATATTGGTTAGGATGATCCCGTACCTATTCATAAGTCCTAGTTGATAAAGTCATAATTATGCATGCTAGGGTAGAAATGAGATTAATACTAGAACAGGACGGTAATATCGAAATACAGTTACACGGATTTAGTGATGCGAGTGATTTAGTGATGCAAGCTTACAGTGCTTGTGTGTACGTCAAAAGAGAGTCAGAACTTCAGCTGTTTTGCTTTGTTCGAAATCTAGAGTAGCACCTCTGAAAGCTTTGTCTCTATCAAGATTAAAGTTGTGTAGAGCCGTGCTTCTAGTAAAGTTAATGAACAAAGTGGTAGCCAGCTTAAAAATAAAGTCGTACAAAACTTACTATTAAACAAATTGAAAAATAGCTCATGCAAAAAGTGTGAAGCTAAAAAAGTCCACAGTCTAGCATCTCAGGATATCCAGAATTCGAGGCGCAAAGAATTGCTTTGCAAGATATTCCTCATAACGAGTGGAAACTGCCTGAGGCGATACAATTCCTAGTGCCAAACGCCGAAGCATTTCAAATACTCGTCGACTTCTCTAAAGAATCATTATGAATAAAGCAATCTCAAAGAGAGGATTAGATTCTAGAACTGTTCATCAGGATAGGGCCGATGCCGAAGTGATATGTGCTCAATTAAGGGAGACCTGCCTCATCTGCTGAAGTATCCCTGACAGAGCAAATCCGTATCTCGTCATGGTAAACACATGCACCAATGAGCAATTTAGGAAAATGTATAACAACACTTTTATTACAGGATTAGAGCGTGCGTCAGAACGAGACACAAATGAAGGGTTTTCCCGTAGTTCCCCGTGGGCGAAGCGCTTCGAGAACTCAGGACTCGAGATGCGTCGCGACGAAACTACTCATTCCTGCAGAAAAGCTCTGCAGGCGCTACTGGGTTTTTCGCCCTTCTCGGGGGAGTTTCATTGGATAGTAGAATAGTAGTTTGTCGCATATACCTTTGCAGGTGAGATGGCACGTTCGCTCCGTTTTTGAGACAAGGCCGATTAACAATAACTGATCCGGCCAATTAAGACAAGACCGATCATTGATTCGGCCGATTAATGCGAGATCGGGACTGATCCGACCAACTAAGGCAAGATCAATTCGAATATGTTTTTAGCCGTTGATAAGATGTTCAAATGGACTTCCATTTTCTTGCAGCCTCGATCGTTTCTCAAAACTTTCTACTGTTGAAATTAAAATATTTTGGAGAATGCTACAACAAACATTAGTTATTCGATTTTTCATGTTTCCTACAGATGTCGGCGGAATTTTGTAAACAATATTTTTATGTAACTCCACAAAAGAAAATCACTCGAAATTAAATCAGGAAACTGCGGACATCATTGAATATATTCATACCTCACTATCTATTTCATGAAAAATGTTATTGAGATATTTCGTCACAATACGATGAGAATAGGGTGACGCACCATCTTGCTGTCACCATATTTTTTGTCAAATAGCAAGATAGCAACCTCTTGTAAAAGTTCAATTTATTCTGCAAGAAAGAAAGATAAATTTCCTCATACGAGGAATATCACAAAAGTATGGACCAATTAAATATCCATTTACAATTCCGCAAGTGTTTAAACTTCAACAATGTTGATTATTAACACGTTGAGTCTGAGTGAGGATTGGATGTGGACCAATAATGACAGTTATGCCTGTTGAGTTGTCCAATAAGCGAGTTTGAGTTTATTGGTCAAGTTTATCCTGATAGCAGTGATCAGAGCTTACAAAAAGGCAGATAGATTTGCAGATATATACATACAATATAACAATAGTACGATTGTTTATCTGCCATTGCAGCAATGTATTTGGACATTTGTTTATTAAAGACATATCAGCTGCAGACCCACTTAGAATATATTCATGTTCTTTTTTTTAACCTTTATATAACAATCATGGAAATACCTCTATCTTTGCTTTGCATCATCTACACTTAAAACTTCTAAATAGAAAAAATTACAAAATTAAAAGATTAGTACATGTATAATTTTAATCAATTATCATTGACACAGTTTTGCTTGGATAAGATTTTTATACTAACCTCCCATTAGATTACACACTTCTTGTCACTGTTCGTTTTTTAAATTTTTTTCTTTTGTTTGCAGGAATTCGATAATCGAATAATGTTCTTTTGCGAGCTACATAAGTAATCAATAATTCGTCAATGTTAACTTCCTGCTGGACGTCATCATTATTTATCTGGTGATATGTGCTTCATAGCTTTGGACAAAGTATTATCATACTGCTTTCTTAATATTATAAAATTAATAAAGCAAATATAAGTTCGATATTGAATTAGTATCAAAATATGAATAAAGAACATTGTGCGGACAAATTATTTATCCTATAAAAATCTTAGACAATAATAAATGAATACACTTCATCACTGACAATTTATCAATATTATTTTATCATACTAATAGATTGACATATATATCGATCTATCATTATGATAAAGAACATTGAGCATGAATAAAATAAATATAAAATAATAATTTCATGTTTATATTCTCGATAATTAACAACATGCACATAAATATAAATTCATTTAGATCTAACTATATAACACTTACTGATATAACACTTACTGATAGTAACTATAGAATTTTCATCCACATTAAATGCATTAATATCTTCGTCAAATGGATGAAAGCATGAATTATTTATTATCGTAATTGTGGGAAATAATATCCATAATAACATACACTTTTTCAATCCTAACACAACACAAAAAACATTACATTATAACCTCATATACTTATCCAATCAAATTGAATAAAGTATAATAAAAAAATCAAGTTAAATTACAATTAATATAATATCAATTATTAATGATGAATGTAATAATAATTTGCGATTTTCTTTAGTATGTTGATTAACCATACGCTCTTGTAGAAGACAGTTTGCTTAAACTGTTTAAACTAACTTAAGGAGATTAGTTTTAGCATATGTATGTCGTGCACACGCACACGCAACATCGAATCAGCAAAAGAAATTTGCACAAAAAACGGCGAAATCAGCGGAAGTCACGACCAATCACAAACGTTCCGCAGTTCCGCATCCCATGGGGAGCGCATAATGCGCATAATGCGCTTTGCGGAACGCAGCCTAAAGGTTCTACATTAGTTGCAAACCGATCGCAAGTTTGCGACAATCAATCTGAAGCTTGCATTTTGAAATCAACACTTCATATTGGCAACAAACTTGTTATCAGCTTATAATTAATGTAGAACCGGCTTATATTATTTAGATACGTTAGATCACGTATTGCACGCGACGAGCATCGCGCTGGTCCGCAGCTGGTAATAGATGTTAACACAACGATAGATATTAGCTTACAACAATGTTAACGCGCTAATTTACGTTAATATAGAATTTCAAAGATAAAAGCGCATTCTGAATACGGACCATACAGTATGTACAGGACACTGAAGGTTTGTTCGCGTTGCAAGCTCCAATGTGCTTCAACATGCTCCTACCATAACTCCTACTCACTCTATCAAACGCGTTGGAGTGAGTAAGAATTATGATAAGAATATATTGGAACGTGTTGGAACATGCGATGTGAACAAATCTTGAGCATCGGACCTTTGATAATAGGTCCCAATAAAGCACTGTAAACGTGATTATCCACCATTTTTACTCTTTTCCACTTCTTGCTCTGTTCCCACTTCGCCGCTGAATTGAGAAAGTTATGGTCGTTACGGTTATAGATTATAGCTTCTAAGCTGTGGAAACCTTGTAGTTTCATATTTATGTATCCGCACTTGGAAATTTTACCATAAGACTAAGAAACGAAAAGAAAGATATAAAAAAAACTGAAATATTATTAATGAAGGCAAAAAAATTTATAAAATACCTTGTTACGTTGCAGTCAACTGTAGATAAGAAAAAAGTATTCGATTATTTAAATAATAATGCGGATAATATTCGCCGACAATTTGCTATAAAATAAATACATAACTTGTGAATAAACATCACTATACTTCCTCGCAGAAAGAAATTTCAATCCTTTTTTCAAATTGACATACATATTTGACTTATCTAGAAGTAATCTAAACGCCAGTCACTCTTCAGGTCACTAATATTATGATAGATATTTAACTAATTTTGAGAGCAAAAATGGAATGAAAGGAGCTACAAAATTTTAAGCAGCAAATACAAATCATAACCTGTAATGACCATAACCCGTCACAGATCAGTGATAGAAACAGAGCAAGGAGTGGGAAAAGAAATAAAAATGGTAGATGCTAATATCTACGTTTCTAGTGCTCTAACTCGCCTCCATGTGAAAAGACGTTTATAAATTTGAATTTTTATAAAGCTACAGAATGATTTTTCTAAAAAAAAAAGACATAATCCGGTTGTGTCATGAAAATTGTTTGGCGAATATATTTTTTAATCAGAATTATATAATAATATAATGTTAATGAACTTATATAAAAATCCCAATCAGAAATGATAATGGAATCGACATCGAATCGATGTTGATTTATAATGTCGATTTTCATCATCGATTATCATTTTTGACTGGGATAATATTCACATTAATAATAATAATATTAAACAGTATAATAAAAGTAAATTAAAAATAATAATTAATTAAATACTATATATAAATACTATATATATAAATTAATTAAATACTATATAAAAATTGTAATTGAATAATTATGTATGAAAAAATAATATATTGCATGAAAATTGTAATTAAATGTGAAGTTGTAATTTAATGACACACACACACACACACGCGCGCGCGCGCGCGCACGCACCACACACACGCACGCGCCGCACACGCACCACACACACGCACGCACACACACAAAATGAGACGCCAATGAAACATTAGAAGCTGTAAACTTATTGGCTATCGCATCACATTTTGCCGCGTGGCAAGCGTTTCCGCGTCCAGTGCAGAAGCCACAAGTCATCCTCACCATGCAAAACTTCTAGAAATGATGTAATATTATTTCCACTGCAAAAGTTGGATTGAATTCAATTTTTGCCTCACGGTGGAAATTATATATCTACTTCCGAGCAAGCGAGACGTTGATTGGCTATCACGCCAACTTCCATCGCGGCAAGCGTTGCCACGTTCTGTGTGCAGGAGTCATTACATTTTGGATGTTGGATGACATCTAGGTGGGGAATCCGAACGCACCCTTGATGGGATTGAAGTATCGATGAAGGCTCTAGAATTTCTGCATTACCGATTGGGTTATTATAATTTGTAAAATGTGTCACCAAACTAAGTGCTTTGCGCAAATTTTCATGTCATTCTTTGAATGAAATGGAATGAAAGCTCTTTCATCTGATTCTTTTGGTTATAAATACATTGTAAAAATAAATAATACGTAAGCACGAAATATTGAACTACGCCCGCAGAGTAATATCGTTCAGATAGTTGAATATATTTTTTGTTAAGAAACAATTTGTTTTTAAGTATATATTAAAAGTATGACTGGGTTACTTGCATTCTGCATAGTCTTTTTAATTCTTTATTGTTTCTTTACTCGGTAAGTGTTGAAATTTATTAAAAAATAATGTTATCTTAGAATGAAATAGTTGTATATCACAATTATTTGTTCAACAGAGTGGTACCTAGGCTATTAGCATGGATAGTGAAACGTCGTTATAAAATTCACTTGCGAGTAGGCCATATATCTGTACCTTATTTCATCTTTCGTGATGTCAATGTAACTAAAAATGGTTTTACATTGGTGAGTTTTTCAAATCACTATATGTAAATGCTGTACATATAATACGATATGAAAGCAATATTTAATTTTAGCAAATTGAAGAAATAAGCATACGAAGCAGCTTACTTAGTAGTGACGTAGCAAAACTGTTAGCTGTTGTTATGAGGGATGTCAGAATAAATAAGGATATTCCAGTTGGTCCGACATGTAAGATAAAGCAGTCCAATGAATTATTAGATTTTAGGAACAAGAAAATACCTCCAATTATAATAAAATGTGTTCAGGTACATATGCAATACTAAAGTTTCAAGTTGTCATATTTTTCTATGTATTATACAATTTAATTCAACTGGTGTGTGTGTGTGTGTGTGTGTGTGTGTGTGTGTGTGTGTGTGTGTGTGTGTGTGGGGGGGGGGGGGGGGTTGGTTGTACATTTTTTATACGAAGTTAATTATTTTGTATTAAAATCATTAAAAAAAAAATAAATAAACAC
>Ga0157364_1006344_pt1 | contig 12139 bp, 5 predicted proteins | sample AttsexASBM2_FD_111476 | JGI IMG/M metagenome (GOLD analysis project Ga0157364, IMG submission 111476) | Fungus gardens microbial communities from leaf cutter ant in Ribeirão Preto, State of São Paulo, Brazil - Atta sexdens ASBM2 | ecosystem: Host-associated > Fungi > Mycelium > Unclassified ...
ATATTAATTATTGATATAAACCTCGATATATTAAATAGAATTCTTTTGATAAAAAATATTTTCATCAATCTTTCCATGTTTAATTTCTTTATTGTTTAATTATCGACATTACTTTAGTAATTAAATCCTATCGAAAGAAAGAGCGACATTAAATTTATTCTGCTGATACTTATATTTCCTTAAGCCCGTGTAAATTTATCTCACCCCATCGTCACGCCATGAGAAATGCTTATTATGAAGCGACTTGCGTGCTTCAAACGCCGATAATTATTTAACGGCCTTGCCGCATCGCTTAAATGTCGTAAACAGCGACACAAGTCATTAAATAAATTACTCTGTTATGCGCGTTATAATGTAAGCATATTGTGATACTATAGCTTCTATTATGTTATGTGCGTGCAAGTGTATATGTGTGTTATTATACTATAATTTTCCCTCTTCACGAATACTTACCGTGATACCTTCGCTGATCGTCTCGCTCGCGTACAACGATTGTCCTCGTGGTAAATCACTATCTTTCGGACGTTCGGTGCAACAAGAAAAATATATAATAATGAGACACATACTTACGGAGAGAAAAGGAAAAAAAAAATATCGAAAAGTGGACGTAGGAGAGAGATGGGAAAATCCATTAACATTACAGAGTCAGTCACCGTTGGATATTCATTATTTATTAATTAGCTAATATTATTCTGAAAACGTATGAACATTTGTACATGTGTTTTGTATCATGAGGTACTTGTGTATGGCGTTCGTCATATACGTAATCGGCGCAGTACGGGTGCACGAGTGCGGACGCACCCGTATACAAATCTACGCGGTTTGCATGATCGAGATCCGCTCGAGCTTTTTATTTCACGGCTTCCCTCGCTTCTTAATTCCTTTTGAATTTGTCTCGTGGCGGCAGTGTGCTCCTCTCGAAAGGGCTAGTAGTTACAGAGTTAATTGTATTTTTATATGAGAATGCGCGCGCAAACCGCGACTCGCGGCTGGATGGCTTCCCCGATGTTGCCGATCGGCAACGAGCTATAACAAGTATTGCGATTCGGCAATCTTGGACAATTGCCGATTTTTTTTTCTTTCATCTTTTCGGAATGATTTCACCTCTACGAGACACGTAAAACTCGTAATTGTATCGCGCAAGTATCGCTGGAATGTGGCGAAGTTTGCCACCTTGTCTTTTTATACTAAAGCTTGATCTCTTCTGCATTTGACAAATATGATTCGATTACATTCAGCGTTAAATACGCGTTCAGGATATGCATTTAAGCAAACATCTCGCATTTCGTGGATCTCGATTGTCACACTCATAAGACGATACATCATCGATTGCTCGTGAGTTTTTCGCGGCGAGATATAATAGTAGCCGCCACGCAGCTCGTTGATTGATTTCTCACTTAAAATTTAATAGTCTAGAATTTAAATATATAATATATATAGATTCATTTATTTATATATATATATATTTATATATTTATACCAAAAAACATTCGTTCACAACGAATTAGAAAACATAAAAATTTAGCTAGAAGACGCATAATACAGTACATTGGACTACACCTAACATTCGACTTATCCTTTTTCTTATCCCATATACGCTGCTCTGCTCATTCATTTGCTATTTTTCATTCACTCTTTTTCTCCCTTTCTCTCTCTCTCTCTCACACACACACACACACACACACACACACACACACACACACACACATACACACACACTCATTCACTCTCTTTCGTTCTCTACTTTTCATTCGGTTCCTCTTTCGTTTTAAATCGCATCAATATATTGCTTCATCATCAGGTAGATGTTGTCTAAGTCTAACAACGATGTGGACTCGCTGATAGCGGGGCAGGAGTCAACGATGCGATCGGCTATTAATTATTATTGCTGCAAAACAAGGAAAGGGCGAGCGGTAATCATTACCGCGCAATTCGCAATTAAATCCACGACTATCGATCTTCGTCGTCGTGGTCGTCTGATCGCTCGTTTTCTTCATTTTTTTCAGCTCTGCTATATCGGTGCGCAAGTCTCTCGATTCGCGCTTGCTTCGCCAAACTTTTTTTTTTTTACCTCGACGTTGATTAGCTTTCTATAAGAATGCGTATCAGTGATTATAAATCTTTAAATAGACGATGTTTAAACTGACGATGTATAATTCGCTCGGCAATAAACCAACATGAAAATGCTGATGGAACAACATTGTAAATTATAAGTGAAAGAAAATTCGTAATTTTTAAATAAAATTTTTATAATTTCAAAAATCTTAATTGATATACTTTAGTTAGATCATCCAAAAAAATTGAAAGAGACTCTAACTTATCATCTCCCGAAACAATCAAATCGCGTGCGAGATCAAAATTTTTTGCCTCATCCGAAGGAATTCCGCGGGACATCCTTATCTTGTCTCTCGATTCTTCGATTATTTATTTATTTATCCTTTTTTGCACTCGAGTCGTCCAAGCGCGGCGAGCGATACCATCATCGCTATTGGCGAAGCATTCGCGAATCGAACGATTCTTTTCGTCGAGTCCACAACAATTTGCTAAATTACAGAATGCCCAAGGTTACGAGTACGCGACGAGAAGCTGGCGTGGGAGAGGAAACAGGACAAGGGACAGGGGGAGGGGGAGGAAAGGATTACAGAAGGGAGATGGTGGGTGTAATGGTACAGATCGGGAGGATGGGCTATTCGCCACGATCAGGATATTTCATGGAATCTCGCGGGCGCGTACATGCCCACGTGTCCGTACTCTGATATTAACTAAATTGGCCAATAAAAGCGCGAGAAAAAATGCCCGTGCAAACAGTATATAAAGCGGAAGGAATTCACGGATTTCGAACATAAAATGGCTGAAAACGTTCTGCTCGCTGGAATTAATGAAGCTCGATCACGAATACGCGAAACAAATATAACGTGCATTAACCTGTGTTCGGTACCCATGAATCATACGCCATATTTCAAACTTCGCATAAATGTGGTATATCGTATAAGGCAAGGCTAAATTGCTTCAACACAATACATGATTTCGTATTGCAAGGAAAAATATTTTCGAAGCACTTGAGAAAGTAATTCATGAATCTTTTAACGTTTCATGTTTCCGTTTTACGTGTATATACATACATATAATCTTAAATATGAGATAACAATGTTAATGCGAAATTCACTCGTCTTATAATGATACAAAGTATAATTGGATTTCGCTGATAGTACGATATACCCATACATCAAATAATACATGCAATATATACACTATGTAATTCATAAAGCGTAGAATGAGTGCGTTGAATAGAAAAAAAAACGTAAGGAAAGGAGGAAACAAAAAGAAAACAAAAAAATAGCTTTTTAAATTTATTTAAGGACAATTTGTTTTGAGAAATAAAATATAAATTTGTGAAAACAAAAACTTCCGCGTTATTATTACTTATAAAAACAAACAGTAATACATATTATTAACTAATTATATTCATCATCTTTTCTGCTTGCTTTTCTCAGTTTACTTTCTTTAGAATATTATTATATAGTACAAATCCGGTGTACATAGATACAGATATCGTTACATGAAATAAAGAAGTAAGTGAGCATTAAATCTTATACAATGAAAACAATTATCTCTTTCAAGTTCTATTATTAAAATATTAAAATTCATGACTAGCAGTATAAAAAAATCTATATGATGCCAGTTGAACCCTAAGATGCGTAAACAGAATTAAAAATCTTTTTAAAATTTTGCAACATATTAATGTTTATATTTTGTAAGTTTTGAAAAAAATAATCTTGTTTTGCGTAATGTTGAAAATAATTTGAATTCTATTTCTGTAAGACCTTTCATATTGGAATTCTCCGAGAGTAATCTACTTTAAAATACAATTTTTGCAATTTTCTATCAAAGAGATTACGCATCCTAGGTTAACATCTTTAAAAGAGTGGAGTGAACATGCAAAATCCTAAGAAGTCATTATTCGGAAACTTAAAAAATGGCCTGAAAAATTATGATCTCGAAATCACTTTTCTAAGACAAACTTAGAAAAAATAAAAACACTTATATATCCCGACCGGTTCGATTAAGCACACTTATCAGTTCATCGGTTCAGACCCTTATTGAGATCTGATAATTTCGATCTGGCTCGCGTAAAGTAGTCACGGCAGTGTCGTTGCGCGAAGCTTAGCGCTGATAAGGAGGAGGAATATATTTTTCCTGTAATTTTTGAAGATACATAAAGTCGAAAAATTTTACGATCTTAATATTATTGGAACCAATAATTTTATTTTGTTTAATTTAATGTCGCTGCGTGTATCTTAGCGCCGAAATATTATCAGTCTCCAGATTATATTGGTTTGGAACAGTTTTGTGCCATTTTTTAAATTTCGTAACATTTTCAGGATTTTGTACGCTCGTTTAGAGGAATAGAAAACGCATTGTTTTGTATTTGGAATGAAATTAATGTCAATATACTTATAATTGAAATATCATTCACTATGTCACAATAATCGCACACTATTTCGCATTCTCTCTCTGTGGAACTTTATAATTTACCGACACGCATAGCTATGGCACAAGAGACATTTAAACAAGAGGTGTGTGCTTCTTCCGACACCGAACGTAATAAAAGTGCTTCCTCCAATACCGAACTAACCGGACGACTAGAGAAAAGAAAGATCTGGCTGTACTCCAAAAAAAAAAGGAATATTCAAGTATAGCGTTTCGCGAAGAGGTCATCCAGAAAAGTTTTTATATAAATTGGACAGAATTAATCGATTTAGTTTACAGAAATTGAATCAAGAAGACAAGGAAAATAATGAAATTGACGTGACTCCGAAAAATAAACAAGAAAATTGAATTTTCACATAGTGTCAACAAAAATATAGAACTCGAGAAAAAAAGAAAGGAGAAAGAAGAAGAACAAGTAAAAAAAATCAATTGATTTTGATCCAACTTCGACGTCAATTATTAAGAACAGCAGTAAAAAGATAAACACCACCAGTAAGTAAAACTTAAGAAATCATCAACATATAATATTGAGCGCACAATACAGTCGTAGAAACAAAATTTTTTGACAATTACTATCTATTAGTAAAATCCAAATTTTTTATGATTAAGACTTTCAAAACAATGTGCGGGACATGCATACCTGTAAATAGGATGTAAATAGGATGACGTAATAGCACATTTTGTAAAAATTTATATTTTACGAGAGATTAAATTGATGATTTATACAAAACGTATAATATTAAATGTAAATAAGTTTTGTACATATAATACACTATACCGCAGCAATCGTCCCGGTCAGTCCGGTCGGAGAAAGCAACTTTTATTCAATGCGCAAATTAATTACTTTTTAATATACTACTCTTTGAGAAAATGCCCATGAAATCAGAATCACATTTTTTTAGAGGGTTTTTCCAACACCATTAATATTACTGTTCATTTTGTAGTTTCAAATCGTGTTTATATGTACATATGTCTTATCATTATTCTTAAAATATAATATATAGAAACAACGTCCTCGAATACAATTCTTCTGAAATCCTTCTAAAATCCTCAGAATAAAAAAAACGAATAAGAAACTTAGACTCCATTTTTCTTCTTTTTTCAGAAATAATGATCTATCTAGAGAAATATTAAAACATTCGCGTAATGTTTCCGAGTTTTGAAAATATTGATTTATTACTTGATTACAGAATTATAATTTCTCAGGATTTTTTGTTTCTCGAAACATTGTTTCTAGGTTGATTTCTACATATGTAACATACATTGGAATATCTAGGGGATCATTCCTTTCTTTTTTTTTTTTCCAAAGAAATCTTATAAATGGACCCAAAGACCATTTAAACAACCTAAAACACTGTATTTGTTAAAAGTATTATTAGATATTCGAAACCTAAGATATGTATTATCCTACTGGCCTAATATATCATATGTAAATTTTAGAAAATCCTAATCCCCCAGTGTACACACACACATTGTATAAGCGTTCACTTATACGAATACGTAGCACATAGCATGCCGGGTTATTCATCATTAGTCATCATTTTTCACAATAGGCGTTTTCTAAATGAATGAAATATACAGGGAATATCATAATACAATAATTTTTATCAATAATAATAATAATAATACGAAATAATATTATATAATAATCGAATAGTCAATAATAAAGAAACAAGCGAAGTGCACTTGCGCTTCGAGAACAACTATACACAAAACTCTTGACAAAATTCTTCACGTATATAGAGGAAGCATACTAATAATAAAAATATCGTTATTAATAAAATGTTCTTATTATATATATGCTTCACTCATATTTTTTCTTTGCCATCTTCCAAGACCGAATTTTATTCGGAGACGAATAAAATTGCGAACAAAAGTATTATTCTCCTTTCGCCCTCACATACAATGTACGATTGTTTTACAAAACAGTGATATGGCTAGATCGCAATTGGAATTTTCTTCTCAATTCGCGTTCGTGTTTACGATTATTTTTTTTTATTAAAATCGAATGTAACACTGTTTGTGATATGTGTCTAGAAAACGTATGTCACTCTTCTAGAATCTTCGCGTCTTATAGCGAATTCAATTGCGCACTAACTACTAGATATAGAAATGTAATATAAACGCTCTAATTGACGAAATAAAAATGTCAAATGTACATTCTATCAAATAGTATGCTAAATTATTGGCTCAATTTTACTGCGAGTAAGTCTTTTCGTCAATTTGTGTACATTTCTATTTGTTTTAATATTTATATATAATGCTTATATATATATATTTAAGTCGTATTAGTGCGCATTGACACATCCAACCAAATTTGCTATTAAATCAATTTTTCTCCTATTCTTTCTCTCTTTTTTTTTGCTTCTTACATTACTCATCATTCGTACATTTTTGTTCAATTTTAGATTACAACGTCTTACAAATCGATTTAACCGGCGGGCGATTTGGAAAATGCGAAAAAAAAGTAAAAAAATAAAAATTTTTACACTTTTATACAATTATATCTTCTGAATATTTGGATTTATATTATAGATATTCGGATAAAGAAATGATCTTCATCGACGGCACATAACGCTTAAGCATCCGTTAATTCTTAAAATGCAATGTGTGGAAATACGTCGTTTCGCCCGCACGGTCGCTTGCTATCTTTACAGTATTATTATTATTATTATTATTGCATTAGCTCTTTTATCTTTTCTTTTTTCTTCATCCATTCATCATTAAATACCTGAACTCTGAGGTAGACAGTTCCGGGTTGACATTACGTAGTAAAAATGGCAAGAGTGTGATATATCATTTACCATGTTACCGTGTTACCGTTATATATTAAACGTCGATATTATTATGTTTACCTTTCTTTAATAAACAGAATAGGGCTCGAAAGGATATCACGCTTGCACTTATGACATATGAATACATGATGCACTGCTGTGTGCATACATTCTCTGATTCTATCTTTACACATGTCTATGCGTGGTTTTTTACAGGATATTTCTAAAATGACATTATTTTGTGATTGCAATGACGGTCAGCTTCGAACATATGCTAATGTGTATGTCTGTTAAGTACAGTTGTATCTTAGAAATAAAGAATAAAGGAATGTTAATTACATTTCCTTAAATTTTCAATGAATGTGTCCCTCTCTCTCTCTCTCTCTCTCTCTCTCTCTCTCTCTTTCTCTCTGCAAATATAATATTTTTTTAGAAATACCCTGTATATGGTATTTATCGTAACAGTCACGCAATCTTTAAGACACCTACAAAATTATTAATATAAGTATATTATTAATTAATTATTAATTATGTTACTATTATGTTAATATTAGATATTATTAATACATTAATAATATCTGACAGCAAAAAACGGGCTATAATATTACTACAGTATTAAGTATTAAACGTTATTAATAATACCAATATTATAAATTTGTCGAAAAAGCTTTAACAAACAATTTGGAATATGCAACGAAAATCATAAAACATTTATTTTTGATTTTTTTATTAAAAGGATTGAATGCCTAAAAAATGCGGACCGTAACGATAAATGCATGAACCTAATATATAAGATATAAAATATGTACAATTATATTATATATAAACAGATTATGTTTGTAATGGAACAATTGCAGAACAAATTTAATTGAAAGATCAACATAATCGACATTAATTCTCTTTAAACAACAACGATTGAATGAAGTTTTAAATACTTAAAATCGCGTGAAATTATTGGCGCACCTGAAATCGGTCGCTCCATTCGACAACAACTGACGGAAACAATTATGCGTACCAGGGCGTTATTTCGTTATAATGACGTGAACGTTTACCCACAATTGCATGCTTGCGTGCGCCGAACGACGCGTGGCTCGAAGGGAAATTCGCTCCAAAGGGTCGGGATCGCAGCTTCGATGATTAGCTCGTTTTGCCAGTAATTAATCAGGGATCGATTAATCAGTGACGTCAATATGCGGAACGATTGAGCTGCGAAAATATCTAATTGGCAAATTTCAATACAGAGAATATATGAACCTATTGACAACAATCACTAATAAATAATTAATACTTCAGATATTTAGTATAACAAAATATGTTAATAAATAAAATAAAAATATCAAAATACTATTATTTCTCAATAGAGTGCGTGTTACTAATGTTAAAATATTAGTTGATTAATAGTTATACTAATAAATTAAATAAAAATTCATTGATGTAATTGAATATAATATAAAAATTCAAAGAAAAATATAGACGGAATGTAGGTGTATAAGTAATTTAAATAATATAGCATAGAATGGCTCAAATAATATAAAAACAAAATTATGTAGTTTCATTTACATAATTTTTTGTTTTTAAATAATTTAAATTTAATATGTAACTTATTTATCTTTCATAATTTATATATAAAATCATAAAAGAATTTAATTTTTCTTGCAAATAAAAAAAAAATCACATTATCAAGATTTTTTATGAAGATAATATAAAACTGGGAGCGAATTCAATTCGAGCAACGCACAGATCGTATAATTAAAACTTATCTAACTTTTAATTAAAATATTTAAATTAACAAATGAGGCACTGATGTGAAAACGTGCCCGGTCAACAATTGAAATGCACATTAAAAGGAATGTAAGATACTGTTATAGATAGAAACCTTAGAGATTCTCTTATCAATCGAAATTTATTGGAATTATCCGAAAATAAAGATATTTAAATTTGATAAAAATTTTTAATATTAAATTTTATAAAAATTTGAATAAAATTTTCTATTGTTATTACTGAACATGTAAAAGAAAAAAGAAAATTCATAATATGCACAAGATTTTACTATATACTGTACTACAAATAATCATTTCATTAAATTTACAATTTCAATTAAATAGAATAAAAAATATTTTTTAAAAAGCAGGAATAAATTTCTGCTCATCGATAAGATTTTTATACCAATTATACTAAATGTTTCTATTTCTGATAAAAAGATTTTTATGTTTTCTTTCAATCAAAGAACAGTAAGGGTTTTATTATTCTGATATTGATTTATATCAATTTTATCTTTACAAATTATGTTAATATAAATAATAATAATATTAATAATTATAATATGATTATAATGTAGTTATAATTATTAATATTATTAAAAAAATTATTATGTTTCTATCCATAACATGTTGCATGCATTCTGAAATGAATATATGTACATATTCATATACTGTAGAAATGTATGAATATGTATATATCACATTTACAAAAAAAAATATGAAAATATGTGCATAATGACAAATTTGTACATAATTAGTAAAAGTAAATTTTAATAACTGTAGAAATTTACGCTGATAAAGTACAAAATAAAATATGGTTGTAAATGCATAATTATTAAATAGTAACTTTAATACCAAAAGTATAAAAAAGTATAAAACAAGTACATTTATTGGCCTTTCTCTTACGATTGTAATTTCATTAAACAACCTTTTTTTATTTCATACTATTATCAGTAATTATAATATAATAATAATATACACTTATATTTTTTTCAATATACTTTGTACAGTTTGTAAGTTCAATATCGTGTCTATTTTAATTTCTCAATCACTTATATGACATTTCTAATTCTTTCGAGATCGTCATCAGAAACATTGGATCATTGAATTAAAGTCAATTGAATCAAATAATTAATGTGACAAAAACAATAGAAAAAAATTTCACGCCATTTTGTCGAAATCAATTTTTAATATCGTAATGATACTTGTTCTATTATTATGAAAATATCATACATAATGATTCGTTTTTTTTATATTATGTGTGTAAAATCAGTTTCGGTTTAATCTTTCCATTAAATTATTTTGGCTTAGAGAATATTGAGCTCCTTCATCTCAAATAGACATTAAGCATTTAACGTTATGTATCGGAACTGTCCGAAAAAAAAAGAAAAGTTTTTGTTCTCGCAGGACACATATATGATGAAGAAAATTTATTCCCGATGATCATCATCGAATCTTATTTTACTGAGATTATCATTATACTAGTTTATCATAAATTACAATAAGCGTAAAAATAATCATTAATTAATTTAGCGATTATTATACGCGTCGAATCGAATCTTCAATTAAAAAATTACAGAAAAAATAAAAATTGCGAAACTGTCATGGATAAAAAGACGATGTCCTCCAAGAAATCTTACCTCGCGTTTTGTTATTAGGATGATCTCGAGGCTGCGCATCCAATCGAACGTAGACATCGCAAGGACATGTCTTTATAACTCCATGCAGTTGCTATTGAATTGCAACCGTTGAACGTTGACCCGTTGAACATTGTTGGGCCGTTGAGCGTTGCCTCGTTGAGCATTGAATCGTGAATTATTGAGTCGCTGAGCGGATTGCCGTTGGTTGTTTATCCGCGTTTTTTTGTTATGTGTTTCCTGATGTTTCCTCATATGGTCTTGTCTAATGAATCCCTTGCCGCAAGTATCACATTTAAACGGTCTTGTACCAGTGTGGATACAGGTGTGCCGTTTAAGATCAGTTTTATGTGCGAATACTTTTGGGCACGTGACGCATTGATGTTTTCTGGCTAAAGCGTGCATTTCCAAATGCTTTTTGTTCCTCTCTTCGTTTGAAAACCGTTTGCCGCACAGGGTGCATTTAAATGGTCTAATGCCCGAATGAAAGCTCTTGTTGTGCTGCGTCAAATAGCACGGCTTGTTGAAATTTTTATTGCAATCGAGACACTTGTAGACGCCGTCTTGCGAGATATAATTAGCACTGATGGTGGTGACATTTTGCTTGTTCGTATTACTTTTGCTTTTACGCTCTTTCTTTGGCTGCAAGCCGATATTTGGATCCAAATCCTCCTTTGCTTGGCTTACCGGCATTAGATGATTGTTATTCTGTATATCAATTTTTCGATCGAATTCATATCTCAACAACGTAATTTCTATATCTTGATTTTGCTGCATCATATTGCTTCCATTTGTTTGCAATATCGTCATGTCTAGATTATTCAACGACTTGTATCGCAAAATTGGCGAAAATGGGTCATAGGTCGATGTTGAAGCTTCAAAAGACTCTTGAGGAGTGATCTCCTCTACATTTAGCCCCCCCACGTTAACGGTCTGTGTCTGGCTTTGATCTACGACAAATTCGAATTCTGAGAAATTCGGCATGATGGTATTGAAACCGGGCAACAAGCGTCGTCGTGGCTGCTTGTTTTGGTCGTTACCAATAGTAACTAGCTGCATGGTGGTAGGTGCTTGGGTAGATTCCAGTGGGACCGCCGGGATGTTGGTAGTAATTGTAACGTGGGGGGGCAAGGCGTTTGGGTACGGCTGAGGAGGCATCGTAGTACCCCCCATCACCGTGGATGAATTCATTGCTGGATGGCCCGAGCCGGGCGGCGAGTTCATGTGATGAACCGGGTGGGATGATGAATCCATTGGTGAAGGGCAATTCATGTGCGATGCCGCCGGTGGGGCCATGGTGGGCGAAGTCGTGGAATGATGCACCGGCTGGCCCGACGAACCCGTTGGCAGGTGAAGTTGCTGCTGTTGCTGGAGGCCCATTTGGTGAGGCGCAGTACCCATTTGTTGCTGATGGTGTCCCGCCAGTGGTGATGACACCGGGGAATTGATTATTCCTAGAGGGATCAGTTGCGGCTGC
>Ga0157364_1006345_pt1 | contig 12138 bp, 4 predicted proteins | sample AttsexASBM2_FD_111476 | JGI IMG/M metagenome (GOLD analysis project Ga0157364, IMG submission 111476) | Fungus gardens microbial communities from leaf cutter ant in Ribeirão Preto, State of São Paulo, Brazil - Atta sexdens ASBM2 | ecosystem: Host-associated > Fungi > Mycelium > Unclassified ...
CTTTATACATGATGCCGTCTACCTCTTTCCACTTTTCATCTCTTAGCATCTTTACTCCTGCTCGCTTCATCTCTTCTACTGCCTTTACTACTTCGTCATCCTTCGTTTTTGACTTCCTGACTTCCTCTAGTAGATCTACCCCGTCTACTATGATCTCTACTGCTTCTGTCTTCCTTACTTCCAACCACTCCGGTTTTACTAACATCTCGTTCTCATTATCTTTTTCCACTCCAACCTTCCAGTCTGGTCTCCTACTCAGACTGTCCGCCTTCCCCATCTTACTTCCTGGGACGTACTTTAGTACAAAATCAAATCTAGATAGGTATAGAGCCCATCTTGCTTGTCTACAATTTAATTTCTGGGCCTTCATAAAGTATTCGAGATTCTTATGATCTGTTCAGATCTCGAATTTTGTCGTAGCACCTTCCAAGAAATGCCTCCATGCTTCTAAACATCTGACAACTGCCAACATCTCTTTATCGTGTATCTCGTAGTTTTGTTCTGTATCACTAAGAGATTTTGAAATGAAAGCAACTGGTCTCCACTTTTTGTCTGAGCACTTCATTGAGAGTACTCCTCCAGTAGCATAATTTGAAGCATCTGCCTCTACTCTAAACTCTTTGTCTAAGTCTGGAGCTGCTAATACTGGTTTCATTGTGAACACCCGTTTTAACTTGTCAAATGCCTCCTGCTGAGGCTCTTCCCACTGCCACTTCTCATCTTTTTGCGTAAGCACATTCATTGGCCTAGCGACTGGAGCAAAATCCTTAATGAACCTTCTATAATAGTTGGCAAGGCCCAGGAATTTCCTCACATCCCTTACTGTCTTTGGTCGTGGCCAGCTGAGTACGCCGTCCACTTTCTCTCTCTCCATCTCTATTCCATTGGGTCCTATAACTACCCCTAGGAATCCTATCTTCCTCGCCTTCCACACGCACTTTTCTGGCTTGATATATAAGTCGTTTTCCTCTAACCTCTTCAATATTTCTTCTACTATCTCGTCATGTCCCTCCTCCATTTCTGTTTCTACTAATACGTCATTCACGAATGCCGCTACTTTTCCTTCGTTTATTAAGTCTCTCAAGATCTTGTTCATCATTGCTTGGAATGTTGCTGGCGAGTTCGTCATCCCAAAAAACATCACTGTTGGTTCGAAAGAGCTGATGTGCGTTGTGAACGCTCCTTTCCACTCATCCCCTTCCTTTATCCTTACGTTATTGAACCCCCATCGTAAGTCCATCTTCGTAAATACTTTCTTGCTTCCCATATTGTCGATTAACTCTGTGATCAACAGTAATGGGTAGTTGTTCTTTACAGTTTGACTGTTTAGACTGCGGTAGTCCATAACCATCTGCTTACTTCCATCTTTTTTGCCAACAAAAAATACTGGCGACATTTGAGGTGATTTTGAAGGCCTAATATAGCCTTTTCTCAGTTGATCTTCCACGAAATTTTGAACCTCCTCTCTCTCATTCTTGGACAGAGGGTAAATCTTTCCTTTTCGTGGTTTGAACGTCTCCTTGAGATCTATAGCGTGATCCCAAATCTTTCTGGTTAGCATCCTCTCGGACTCTACCTTCCCAAACACCTTTTTCCACTTCAAAAATTTTCTTGGAACCATCTCCTCAATTTTCCTGTGGTCCTCTTCTATTTCCTCCTCTCTTCCCCAATCTTCTTTGTCATCTATCGCCCATCGGACGATTTTCTCTTCTTCCTCTGTGGCCATCATCTTGACCTTCTTCCCTTTTTGACTTCTCCCACCACATAAGGGTGGACATCTCGTCATTTTTACTTCTCCCGTTTCCCAATTTATCTCTGGGTTATGTGCTGCTAGCCATGGCATACCCAATATCACCTCTGTCTTTCCCAAATCGCAGACATCCATCCTCATTCTTTCTACATGTTCTTTATAGAACACATTGCACTCTACTTGGTGCGTTATGGCTCCTCCACTGTTCGCAGTTCTATCCACATTTTTGACCATTAGGGGTTTCTCTAATTTCTGCAGCTTGAACCCATGTCTAGCTGCCGTCTGTCTGTCCATAAACATCCCCGTTGCGCCACTGTCCAAGAGTGCTTTTATCATCACGCCTTCATGCGTGTCTATCTTTTCTACCCCGATGTTCAGCCACACTTCTCTCAACATTTTGAAGGTTCTCCTGACCTCCTTTCGACTACCCCCCTCTCTTACTGCGCTTTCCAGTTCTCCTGACCGTGCGCCACTTTGCTGCGCTTTTGCCTCTCTGGGCCGCGCCGCTTTCCCTTCTGTCTTCTCTTTGCATCTGCACCAGCTTAATTCTTTCCACTTCCAAAAGGGGATCACTCCTTGCCCCCGGTTGTCTTCTACATGAGACCCCTTTTCCCCGCACTTGCAAGTCAAGTACGACACTACCATCTCTTCTGTCATCCACCCTAACTCTAACAATTGCGCCTCTCTTGGGACGCCTTTTCCACAATGCTCCTCTACCTTCTTCCTTAGCTCTTCTATCGAGCTCCTCCTCCACTCTTGCTGCGCTTCTCCCTTTGCAGGGTGCGCCGCCTTTTCTTCTTCCATTCTCCTCAGCCTCTTTTCTCCTCCCTGCGCCTTTTTCCTAATGGGACGCGCCGGCCTCCTCTCTTCTTGGTGTGCTTTTCCCTTCTTCGGGTGTGCCACTCTTTTCTCCTTCCTTTCCCATAAGGGGCACTCCCTACACTTGTGCCCTTCTTTCCCGCATTTGTAACATTTTACCACTACCGTCCTCATGCTTCTTACTGCTTTCTCCTCAATCCCACACTGCATCACTCTACTTCTCAGTACTTCAAATTTATTTTGGAGAACGACAGTTCCCTTTTCCTCTCTTCTTCTATTTCTGCAGTTTCGGGCCAGGTGCCTGAACTTCTTACAACATCTACACAACTTTCCCTGTCTTCCTTCTAACTCTGCCCTTAATTTAGCGAGGGCACGCTTTTCTTTGAGCAAGTTGCTCATCAATGCATTGTATTGTGTTTGAGACATCGTGGCGACGTCTCAAGGTGGGTACGGAATGAATGATGGTTTTGATCTCACTTATTGCTACGTCTACTAGGACGCAAGATCTTCACCCAGCTAGACACCTACCGCCTTACTGACTATCTCCCTAATAATATGGTTATACTATCACCTCAACGGGGAGGATCCCTAATCTAGACGGCCCACTAGTGGTAACCGTCAATCCTTTGCATGTACCAACTCACAATGGAGCGCAGCACAAGGTTTATACTCGAAGGAATACAAGTAAGCTACTAAACACTACCCAATTGCAAGGTCAGGTCTCGAACGCAATACCTGGGTTTGGTACTGTGTCTCCACCTGCAGTCCCTAACTGACTGCAAAGTCCCCTTAAGCCAAGGGCCCAGCTATGTATGGAGGTGGTTACTGATCGTGATGATCAGCGACCGAGGGTTGGTAGTGTGAGAGTAAGATTGAGCAGAGTCCAAGGTGGACGGTGCTCGCGATGTGGAATTGAGTTCTAGTGTCAGAGAGCCAAACTCCGGGCCAGAATTAAGCCAACTGCTCTTTGTTCAGCGTTAGACAAAGAAAACTCAATAGAGTTCCCGTTAGATTCTGTACACTATTTATACAAGCAGAGTAACCCTAACCCTGTCCTTTTATCCTGTGCTTCCCTATGAGTCAACTTGCTCTCGTGCGTCCATTATTACAAATTAAAAGAAAAGAAAAGAAAAGAAAAAGAATATTAGATAATGACTTAGCCGTTTTGCCAAGTCATGACAGGTGGATTGGACCCATGGCCTATCACTTAAAACTGCCACACTGGATGAAGCAACTCCATCCAGTGTTCAATATAGTAAAGCTTACTCTGGCTCTGGACGACCCGATTACAGAACAGAAAACGACAGACTACCCATCACCCATAGTCATCGACAGAGAAGCAGAGTGGAAAGTAGAGGAGATACTCGACAGTCGTTGGCACTGGAGAAGATTCCAGTATCTCATTAAGTGGAAAGGATATGGCCATGAACACAATTCCTGGGAGTCTGCCTCTGAAGTCTCCGCTCCAGAACTGACAGCAGAGTTCCACCACAAACACCCTGGTGCTCCAAGACACATCCGGCATGTGGAGTTTGACAATATTTTTTACTCTAAGTCCATTGCTCTGAGATGTAGCAATCTTGAAGGGAGGGTGAATATAAGGGGACAGCTCTATTTCCACTCCAGAACTGCATAATGATGCTCTAGAGCGATCTAAGCCTGTTCAAGTATTACTTTAGTAATACTTAAACACACTAGTATAGCTCTGATCACACTGACCCTGACACAAGGAATGTAAACCTAGTATATAATGTAGAATATCCCTTTAGAAGCCTCATCCTAATCTCTGAGGATTCTTCTGGAGGTAAGTTGTATCATAATCACAGATTGTAATATAACTGAGGATTCTCCTGGAGTCTTGTACCCAGTCACCCTTACACAGGCCATCTTCATACCAATATCCAACACCTTCGACTTTGCTGCCCTTGCTATCTTGTTCATCTCTTAGGTATTCTCGAAACATAGCGTCCCTTTCCATGTCACATCTGATCACAGATTGGAGTTCATATTGAGATTCTCCAAGTCCCTGGCCTAAGCACTGAGTATAAGGCTCTACTTTATGTCTAGATATTACCCTGAGGCTAATGGATAATCTAAGAGAGTGAACCAAACATTAGAATAGTACATTTGGATGTACTGCAATTATCAACAGACAAATTGGATAAAATTACTACCTCTTGCCAAATTTGCCTATAATAATACCCCCTCTACTACAATGGAAGTATCTCTATTCTATGCTAATAAAGACTATCATTCTAGGCTATAGGTGCATTTCTTACAGGACTTATCATCTAAAAATGCCCATTTGTTTGCTGATCAACTAGAAACTGTCTACTCTGAGCTGAAAGATGCAATACTAGAGGTGCAAAAACATTACCAAGGTCCTGCTGATGCTCACAAATCAACACCCCTAAACTACTAAGTAGGGAACCAAGTGTTTGTCCTTGCCAAGTTTTTTCAGACTACATGACTGTCCAGGAAGCTAGCCAAGAGGTTTTTAGGCCCATTTACCATCACTGGAAGACCTAGCTCCCATTCCTTTCAGGTGAAGCTACCTGACCATTTATGCTTTATTCATCTAGTTGTTATTGCAGAGTCTTGATGACTTAGGGACCACTTGAGGTGAGTGTTTAGGAAGAACTCAATAGAGTTCTCTGTTGGATTTGGCTACCTACTTATACACTTTTACAAGTGGCTATGTCCCTATTTTACACAATCACATATCCTTCCAGAACATTCTATGATCACATGACCTTATCATGTGATATGATTTCCTAATCTCCCATGCTATTTATATCTTGACCCCATTATACAACTTGATGTTGGAGATCAAATGTTTGAATACATGGGAAACTTCTTCTTTTCTGGGGCTCTCATAATACTAGTCTTCTATGTTGAAAGGGTACAAAAGGGAATTGCATACTGGGACAAACAAAACAATAATGTGCCAGCTCCCAATTGTGTGCTAAAGGTCTGAGGGAAGATAATCAAAGATGAAGGTTTATAAATAAAAGTAGAATTATACGTAGCTCTAATAAAATATATGTTGGTTGTTGTAAAATGAATGTAAGATCTCTCTAGATCGTCGTCATATAGCCTTCCTAAGGTATCAACCTTTACACACCATGACTAAACTCAACTAGAAAATATAGTTAGTTGATCACTTATGGACCCTCCACACTCAGTTGCCCCCTTGTCTGCACCCCCAACACTGAACCTTATGGGTGTGATGCAATCCAAATGTACACCTAGCCAAGCTTTCCCAGTCTGCTGTTCTCTCTGAAGCCTGTCTAAGTTGCATCTGCTATTCCTCCCTAGATTGAGTTCTGGATATATTCTGTGTTCTGCTCAAGACATTCTACTGACTCCAAACTCTTATACTCAATAGTTTCACATTTCACAATTCCAAAGGCAGTGATAATAGAGGTAAGTGCCAAGAGGTTCTCCTTCTTTTATTCTGTCCTGGATACTATATTAAAGTTATTACAAAGCCCTGAAACTCAAGGAATAAAATATAAAAAGAAAACTATTACTACTTTTAGGATTCCCTCAACTCCTTTCTGTCCTAAGTCCTCCTAAGATCCTACTGATAATGTGTTCTTCTCCTGTCTTTATAATAACGTGTCCTCTCACCAAGTCCTTCCCATCAAAGATAATGTGTCTTCATTGCTGCTTCCTTCTAGAATATTCTTCCTTTTCCTCCTATCATTCTCTTGATACTGCTTTGTAATGTGGACTTTCTTGATTACCTGTTAAATAGTTAGTGAGTTTCAATCAATGTCTAGTATCTCCAAGTTGTATCATTGATCTAAATATAATTGATCTGATGCCATCAATTCTTATGTACAAGCACAAAGTCTATTAGTTTAAGTTTGTCATCTGAGTAGTACTGGTTCTAGAGTACAAATCTGTTATTTTTCTAAGCTAGTCCATTCAAAGGTGGATCTAGAATACAGTCTCTTAGTAACTTTCTTAGTAACCCAATGCCAGCTCATCCTAGTTGCCTCTCAAGGTATCAGCATGAGCTCTAGGTCACTTATTACCTGCTTAATATTTTTATCATATAGTATTACATTCTGAGGATTATAGAAAGGGTTCTAGAGTGAACTCTAATTAAGAATCTATTGGTATAAAGTATATCAAATGTTATCTTCTGCAGAAAATTTGCTTGTGGCATAACAACATATCTCAACTAGAACTAGCAGTCTGTAGTTCAATCCCCAATAGAGTTAATCTTCCCCTACTGCCGGTCGAGGTTGAGGGTGACCTAGAATATGAAATTTCTTGTATTCCGAACTCAAAGGTTGACCATTAAAGAAAATCTCCACTCCTTTACTATGTTCAGTGGGCAGGCTATGAAGGCACAGATGAAGAGAACTCATGGATTAGTGCCACAGAATTAGACTATGCTAAGGAATTGGTAAATGACTTCCACATCCAAAACCCACTGAAACCAGGTCCTCTCTCTATATTACATCTTCTCTACACATCATCATCTACTCAAAACTCAATGAATTAGAAGAGCATTTTCTAAAGGGGGGGTACTGTCACACTTTTACCCTCATGTGACACTGTTACCACTCCCCTGTAAATCTCAAACCCCTTAGTTAATTACATAATATTGCCCACCATTGTATGGTATCTTCCAAGAACTCACTAACACTGAGTTATTATGCAATTATCCTGTATTATCTCTTTAGTCTAGTTCTCAAATAAGCAACTTAGTTCAACTCTTCAATTGTTAACCCTTTGTTTAATTGTTGGGCTTGACAAGATGACTATCTATGGGTAATTAATTAAGTCTATGTACAAACATTGAGGACTTCATATCTCCACTGATATTGATTGTCTCAAGGTTATTTTAGGCTCATTCTGAGAAGTATGAGGAGGGCTTCTCTGATGCCTAGAAGCAAAGCATCAATCATGGCAGTTCTTGAGATATTGACAATTTAATATGTGGTACCATGGCAGTTGTCTACTAATTTGCTTAATAGCTTGGCCAATATTGATTGCCTCAGGATGTAACTGGTATCAAATCAAAGGTCTTTTTAAGGGCTTTCTGGCACTGTTGAGACTGTAGAAATCATCAAAGAATTGATGGAAATATAGCTGAATGAAGTTTGTGACAGTTCCTTATCTAAGTAGAGTTTTAGTCTTTTGGCTTCCAGTCCCTTGGATGGATCCAATGGTTTTAGGCTTTTACCTAGGTTATTTCCATTGTCTTCTTGTCTATTATTGTTAAAATTTGTGGTTTATCTTATTTTATATATATCTTTTATTAAGTTCTTCTTGGTACTTATTTGTTTGATTCTTAAGTTTTATTTCTCTTAGTTTCATTTTTCCTCATATTATTTGTCTTGGTTTGTTAAGTATGTGTTTTATTAGTGTATAGTGTTATTATCTATGATTTTTATTTTAGTCTTCATTTTATGTTTTTGAGGTTGTAGTATATGGTATTTCATTTATAGTATTGTTGGTATTGTTGTTGTTGTTGTCTCTTTATCTATGGGTTTTGTTGATGTTTCTTGTCTTTTATTTTCTTCTTGGTCTTCTTTGTCTATTTATTATGTTCAGTTTTGGTCAATTGTTGTTTGTCTTAGTAGTTAGTTTGATTTAAGGTCAAAGATTTACTTTGTTAATTTATAATGTCTTTTGTTATGATTATTGAGTAGAACTATAACTATTATGAGCTATGGTCCGATAATAAGTGATTAGTAGATGGGATATTGGTGCTGCTGGATAAAGACATTATAATGCAATAATACATTAAATATTTAGAGATTCTAAACAAACATTGGACTCTATGGTATAAATGGGTATCAAGTAGGGACTCTGTGATCACTAGTATAATCTTAACCAACTGGTTGGACTAACCTCTACACAGTGTCTATCTGAGAAGGAAAAAAAAACTTTTCTAGAAAGAGCTAAGATAAGAAGAGATAATAGATTCAAAAATAATAGATTTTAAAAGAAGTTTACTAGGTAGAGAACCAAGCTAAGATGACAACCCTAATGTGCTAGCTTATAACTAAGAATTTTGGTAAATTAGTACAAATAGTAGAAAATGACTATCACAAACTTCATTCAGCCATATCTCCATCAATTTTTCGAAGATTCTCATATTCTCAATAACTATGGAAAGCCCTTAAAAAGACCTTTTGATCAATGCCAGTCATGTCTCAAGGTAATCAGTATTGGCCAAGATATTAGGCAGATCAACTAGTAACTACTATAGTACTGTTTATTAAATCATCAATATCTCAAAAACTGCCATGATCAATGCTTTGGTTCTAGGCTCATCAGACACCCTCTTCATACCGCTCAGAATAAGCCTAAAAAAACCTCAAGGCGATTAATATCAGTGGAGATATGAAGGCCTCAATGTTTGCACATGGACTTCATTAATTACCCATAAATAGTTATTTGTCCTTTTCTTAGAACAAAGGACAGCCTCCATAAGGTTAAGTTATTACTATTTACAGTACAAAGGCACTACCATATGTAGAACAATAGGTAGTAGCATGTGATAATCTGTTCTAGTGCACAGACTATCACTTTCATGTATATAAGGACCCATAGTCTGAGGATTAGACCTCAGACTTAACAGCATCTTTTGTCACTTGTTGTAAGGGGATGCCCTAGAGTAGCTTAGGTAACCTAGTATGGGTGAGTATTATCTAGCTTGCCCTCAGATCCTCAGAGCCCACTATTTATAGTTCCCTTTCCTCTTGTTCTCATTGCTATGGTTAGTACTATATAGCCTTATTAGATATGGTAGTTATTAGTGTCCTGATCTGTGTTCTCTTAGCGACCAGTGCACAGACTGGCTAGTCTAGTATATATAGCTAGTGATATATGGTAGAATACCTTACCTCAACATTAATTGGAACTTCTGGGCCATTCACTATTCCTTTTTAAGTTCATCTTCACCACTCATGCCTAGTGTGATTAGGGGTTGCCTATGAGTGATCCCCTTACACTTGTCTAACTTCATATTTTTGAACTCTTTAAAGTATCAAAGCACCCATCACAAATAGTAAGTGATCATTTGTAATAATGACCATAGGCAATATAATTAGGAATGATGAGGTTCTCTCATAAGGCTGTTGTAATCACATGTCATGAGGGACTGTGACAGTACTCTCCCTTTAATGGCCATACTCTTGTGGCTATTATCAAAATTCACATTCAAGACTTGATTGCTTGGTTACAAAATGACTTTGGGTCCTTAGGAGTTCAGTAGCACATTGTTGGGGCCAAGTTTTGTTAAATTTGATGTGTGAAACTCCCTGATTAGGTCACTAGCATTGTTAAGACTCTAAACCTCAAAGTTGAATATGTATTTTAACTTGAAGCTATATTTTTACATCCCTTTACAAAGGGTCTGGTTAAGGTTTTCAGTAAAGTTATATAATAAGTGAAAGTATTGAGACTTTTAGTCACACTCTGTACTATAGTCCAAGGACTGAAGAGAGTATGAGGTTACAAGAGTAAAGAGTTTTACACAAGAATCACAGAAAGAAAGAACTTGCCATTCTTATTCTTTTTGGCCTATATTTATACTAGTTTTTAGTATTATAGATGTTACTACTTACAAAGTATTCGAGTAACTAAAAGTAACTAGTTGAGTTAGTGTCTATTCATAACCAAGTTCAAAGATTCTTCTTTAGTTAAAAGTCTATAAATAAACTATCAATACTAATATTATTGTCTGAGATTTATCCAATATTTCTCTGATAAATCCAGAATGTTCTTTTAATCCAAGATCTTCTGTGCTTGCAATGAAAGTTATAAATAACTTCTATCATTGGTTTTATCATCTCTTTTGATATTATTATCATTGTCTATTAGTTCTTGAATCAACTATTTATTGTTGTTCCATGGTTAATAATACTGGTAGTTCTATCTTATATCCATAACAGTCATTTGTCAAGTTAATTGCATTGAGCCAGAAGTATTCCTCTGAGGTATCTTTGTAACCAGTCTATTGTACATAGTATATAAGGGGATTCTTTCTTTGTTTGTTCTACTTTGAGTCAAGGATTTGTACTACCTCAAATTCAAGGTTTCTATCCAGTTCAATAGAAGGTAGGAATAGATTGTTGCGATTTGGGATATTGCTGAAGGGCTGGCTCAAGTTAGAATATATGGAACACAGAATAGACTGCTCTGATGTAAAGACTTAGTTAAGATAACTTAGTCTCACTCCTTATCTGAGTTAACAAAGAGAACTCAATGGAGTTCCTATTAGATTTTCTATACTACTTATACAACTACTACATGGTCTATGTACTGTTTTCCCACACTCATCATGTGACCCATTATATAATATTATGTGATATCACTCTATAACTTTCTACCATGTGACCATGACTATGTGACACTTAGTCACATGATACTTTCTCATACTCTATTCTTGTGTAGTAAGTCCAGAAAAGAAAAGACAAAGAAAAGAAATATAAATAATAACTTAGCTATTTTGCCAAGTCATAATAATTACTGCCCTTTTGATGTGCAAGTTTAGTGTTTCTGTATTCAGGAAGGTCGCCACTCATAGTTTTTTTGGTTCTGGTAGTTTGTATACTTGTCCTGATAATAGTTGACTAGGCAGAAATAAAGATTATTGATTAAACTTCTCTAATGATTCTCTTTTGTCATATATATCCCAATAACAAGTTAGAGCATTAGATTTCATCTCCAACTTCTCTGGTCTAAAGCATATTAAGAAATTGAACTATAACAGGAACTCAGACCAATGCACTTGGTGTCAAGAGAATGATTCAAAGTCACAAAAGTAAATAAGGTTTTTGTAATCTATAAACACTTTTATAGGAATAAAAATTTTTTCTAGGTAATGTCTCTATTTCCTAAAGACCTCATACATTGCTAACAACTCTTTATCATGTATGTTGTAGTTTATTTCCATGTTGTTAAAGGTTCTAAAATAAAAGACTATAAAATGGTATCACAAACTTCATTTGGTCATATCTCCATTAATTCTTTAACAATTTCTATAGTCTTAACAACTCCAGAAAGCCCTTAAAAACTGCTTCTGATCAATACTAGTCACGTTCTAAGACAATCAATATTGGACAAGCTATTGAGCAAATCAGTAGATAACTACTATAATATCATATATTAAATTGCAAATATCTTAAGAACCACCATAATTGATGCTTTACTTCTAGGACAAAGAAACCCTCTTTATACTGCTCAGAATGAGCCTAGAATGACCTTGAGACAATCAATATCAGTAGAGATATAAAGTTCTTAATGCTTGTATATAAACTTAATTATCTATAGATAGTCATCTGTTCTTTTCTTAGAACAGAGGACAGCCTCCATATGGTTACTTTATTGCATTTTCAAGTACAAAGGCACTACTATATATAGAACAATAGGCAGTAGTATGTAATAATCTGTTCTAGTGTATAGACTACAAGGTTTTTATCCAGGCCTTCGGCCTGGCTTGTGAAGTTTGTGTTGAAGTCAGTCCGCTACGCTCCCTTCCTACAACAGTCTGTGAAGTAGCAGATAGTGTTGTTTGTCAGGTCACTATGCTCCCTTCC
>Ga0157364_1006346_pt1 | contig 12137 bp, 5 predicted proteins | sample AttsexASBM2_FD_111476 | JGI IMG/M metagenome (GOLD analysis project Ga0157364, IMG submission 111476) | Fungus gardens microbial communities from leaf cutter ant in Ribeirão Preto, State of São Paulo, Brazil - Atta sexdens ASBM2 | ecosystem: Host-associated > Fungi > Mycelium > Unclassified ...
CACGCACACACACACGCACGCACACACGCACACACACACGCACGCACACACGCACACATACACACACGCACACACACACACACGCACACACACGCACGCACATTTGATTTAATACTCACTTTGATGCATTTTTGATACTTCAATGTTCGATCTACTGAACCACCAACTACGTTACGTTGTGCTGTACTGAATGTTTCTATTGTCGCTGAAATTTATGTTCAGTCATAAAAAATACGGATCGTGACTCGGAAATGAAATATATAAAAAAGTGCGTTGTATCTTGTGAAACAGAACATATGATCATGTGTCACGTAACAGAATCTATCGACTTTCCAATTGGATGCATGCCTCGATGATGGAGCTACTACACTATAGTGCATCACTACCAGCTGCACTGCGACATGACGCACGCTGTAACTGTCATTAAATTTATTAATTCCCATGTAATGAACTGCACCGTATATATAATGCCCGACAGCGTTAATAATTACATTTGCGATGAAATTATTGGTTGGTAACGGAAAGTTTCCTCCTAGCTGCACTTTGTGTTATATGAAGATAATAATTATGGAAATAATTACACAGAGCTGAGCTTTATATATCGATTATCGAACACATTACGAATGTATACAAAATATAACCGTGTGCTTAATAAAAGTATTAAATAGGAAAACTTAAAGATACTTACGTTTTTGCAGGTTCTTGATTCTCAGAGATGTCGAGAAAATTATTCTAAATTGTTTTCTTTGTGATTTTTATTTTAAATATTATTTTGTAAAAATAATTAATAGGATACAGTGAGGTAATTTGAATATCGGGAAAATTTGGATAATAGTAAGTGTTTGCAGTAATTTCAAAAAAATTTGAGATGCCATGTTTTATATTTGGGGTTAATAGCAAAGAAGATACTGTAATCTATTCATGTAGGTTTGAAAAGATATCTGTGTATTTGGAAGTCTGTGGAGAATTTTATATTAAGCAAAATAGATAGGGAATTTCGGTTGTTACTGCCATCTATAAGAATATATCCTGCTTTCTTAAGTTTTATGAAATCTACGTAGAAAATATATAAATAGGGCCAAATTATGGAAGAGTTCAAGTATTTTAATACAAAGTTTGGTTTTTGTTGTAATTTTAATGTTCATTTTCAATGTTATTCAAATTATCCTTTAAAATATTCAAATTGCCCCCCTTAAAACTGAGCATCATTAAAATTGTAGGGGGAAATCGGTATTACGTTTCAAGATTTAAAGATTAATTTTTCATATTTTGGGTAAATATTTCCTTAAACATGTGAGTGTTCTGCTACATATTTGAAGTAACTATAAAATTATTATTTTTCGAGAAATTATTTAAAATATTTGAAATTATTCAAATTACCCCCCTGTACTCTATATTTTTTGTTTTCAACAGTTAATTATTTTTATTCAATTATCTCACTTTAAAACGTAACAATATTAAATTACTAAATAAAAAAGAACATCAGATCATTACATTTTTGTTGCATGGACACAAATATGAAGTACAAATTCTTGATACTTGGAAAGCAAAAGAGATTGCGGTCGGGGCATGTGAAACTTAAGTAACCGGTTTCGTATAACAAAGTAGCAAACAAGAAGGCGTGAAAGAGCCGTTTTTCTAAAGAAGGGTAATTAGCGTCCGCTAATTCAAATATTAATTAAAATTGCTTCTTTAAAATATGACACCAGAAACAATCAAAAATTAAGAACAAAATAGTGATTAACGAGTTATTGTGGTAACATCCTAAAGATCCACAATTGTTAAACGATCCGGTGTAAAAATTCATTCAACCAAAGAAGTACGATTAATGTAGGTCATTCATGCATGATCCGTCACTCTTCTTTGAATATTTTTTCCTCTTTTATTAAATGCGTACAATGGCAAATAAACTTTTTCGATACAATTCGCAACACTAATTCGGCGAAAATGTACAGATTTATGAAAAAGGTATATCTATACATAGAGAATGACAAATAACACTTAATCTACGTCATTTTAATCGTTTTCTCTGTTTGCTTAGCCGCATATACATATATATTGACAACTATAAAAACATATCTCGTGTATATGCATCATACATAGTATCCTTGAAGTACAACGAGTTTCGGCGTCGTTATACAAGCTAATTGAAAGACTGGCACCGAAATATTCTTAGGATCACGTTTCTAATATAGTATATACAGCAACCACATAGGACCGTTTCTTACACGTGCATCAACTGCTAACGCGAATTATTCGCGATTGGACCAACGCGCTCCGATTATATGGTCCCATTGATAGAAGAAATATTCGGTTTTGGGCGTTAATAGTGATAAGGATATCGTCGCTTTTACATTTTCGTGAGTGGTCCTGAAGAAGCGAGGTACATTTCCGACACAACAATACTGCCAAGCTCGCTGCAGAGGCACAATGCCAGTCCCTTTACAGTGGAAAATGAAACAATCTCGGAATCGTCCTGGCGCAACGGTGTTCAAATCCCCAAGAGCTAATGCACTTTCGAACAATACGTTTTTACCAGTAACCGTACCGAGAATAAAATCCTCTTCGAAGTCGAGTCATTATAAGTTCGGCGAATAAACCTGCTTTCTTCTTGATACGTCGCGTCATTTCAAGCTCGGGAAAGCTTCGTTATATTTGCGTATCTTTATTGCTCTTTCTTTCACGCAAGTTTCCAAGTTTAAGATTCTATGCGTCAGCGCGTCTATCCTTACTTCCGAAGTTGAACGGATTTTATCGCCTGATGTACAAAACACAAGCTTATTCAGATGTATTTTGCGGCATTTTGCCATATAATTCGATACATTTCTTTGAAACATTTTCTCTCATATTAATTATATTATTTATTTTTTTTAATTTTTAGAGTATAGTACAATTTTTATGTTTTAACCCTTTGACTGTTGGATAGTTGGAAGACTTTCCAATTTCTTCTTCTTTATTTTTAAGATATATTGCTCACAAGTTTAATGAAACCAATTATGATTTTATATTTTTCTGATATATTATTATTTATTTTATATGTTTTTTTGTATATCATCATTATACCCGATTGTTCTGTTCTAATCACTTATAAAGAAATAAAGCTGAAAAAAGAGCATTCTTTTTTACAAAAAATGTGGTTCTTTTGGAAAGTATTTAAGATAAGAAGCTGAAAATTTTATTGAATGTTCTTCTTGTGTTAAAATATAATAATACATATATATATATATATATTTTCTAGAACTTTTACACGAAAAAATTATATTGATGTACTGTGTGAAGATAAAAATTATACTATATATATAACAAGTTTTTTGCATTTTTGTCATGAACGATCGTTCTTTAGTAAATAGGACGTGCTGATTATAGTATCATAAATCATCTCTCATGTAAGATTTCTAAGAAAGAAGCGATTAAAATCCTCAAAAATATTTTTTTTAACCATTTTCATAAATTCATAACCAGATATTTTAGCAACTTTAGAAAAATCTAACATTGAAGTTTGAACTTTTAATCTTTCTGAAAAAGTCAACTACAAGTGCAATTCCAAAAATTTCCAATTCATATTCACCATATTTATATTAATTTACTTCTAGATGACAGCCATATTGAATCTGCCATTCTTGAAATCTGACTTTAAATTAATTATTGACCAAGAGAAATGTAAGATTTCACAGGATCCATCAGGTAGAAAAAAATGTGCTTCTCAAAGAGTTAATGCTGTTTTATTGTTTTAGGACTATAAAAATTGTAATAATTATTAATACTATAATTAAAAACTTATATAGAAATGGGGAACATATTAATTAGAAAAAATAAAATAAATATAAAATTAATCCAATTTTCCAATATATTACATTCTTAATATTTATTATTTATTATTTATGAGGATTAATCTGTATAATTTTTAATTTCATTTGTTCATGTTAAAATAATTCATATTAATGCGTCGAAGTTCTCACATTCAATTGGAAAAAATTTTATAAAATTTTAGAAGACAATCATGATATCTATTTTTTCTTTCAGATATTTACAATTAACAAAATTGTTTTTTTAAAATCTTCAACTTGTTTCCTTTGTAATAATCGATAATTCGATAATTGGATTATATTGGTATATATACTCAAAACTAGTCGCAGCCAAAATATTGGTAATTGCAGCGAATAAAGCGAATATTGTGGTCTACCAAGCGCAATCAATAATTGAATGATTGTAATAATGAACAAGCTGTGCTCAAGATTTTCTGGTGAAAACGATGACAATTTGCTAAAAAATGAGATCCCGATTAGTGCATATGTTTCTACCATTTGATGTTTCAAAAACTTGTGTATTTTACCAATACGCATTTTACGCCGTGTTGCGTTTATTCAATTCTGTGAATCAATTTATTTTTCTCGTTTTTTGAAGTTCTACATTATTCAAAAAAATTTTGTAAATTTAATTTCAGACAATATTCAAAGCGATTCTTTCAGTTCTTACAATGTATTTTTTATATTGCTCTTTCTTCTTTTGTAATAGAAATTTAGGAATATATAAATATCGAAATTCAGAGATGGATCGATTTTAGGTCATGCATTATATTAGTATGACATTTACAAAATATTCTTTTTTTGCAAACAATTTTTATTTCGGAAAGTGAGGAAAGACGGCAGAAATGAGAACACGCGACTCTGCCGGAACAGAAAAAGAGTTCGTACTTGTTTCCGTAGTAGAGCAAGAACTCAGACACTCTTTTCACAAAATAACAACGGCCTTGAAAGTATCCTGTAAATTCGAATTTATTTACACGATACTTTTATTTATTTATTCGACTAATCAAGTTGAAAGTTGAAAGTTATTATTATGGACAAATTCTTTTGTTTGTCCATTACAGCAGCAGAATTGATAGAATTAAGAAACATCGTTGCATAACATAGGTAATATTTCTAATAAAAAATATTTTTAATTTATATTAAATTTTTTAGTTACCATTACCAAGCTATATTTTTGTTTTTTTTTTACATAATCACACAGAACTAAATATATATTTCATAGTTGTTATTTGCAATTCATCATTTTCTCGGATACATCTAGTCTAATATTTATTTTAACTCACGTTTTCCAGGCGACGATGTGACAAATAGATTTTCCATAACGCGGATGTATTCCAATCAGTCTGACGACGTAATGGGAGACACGCGATATCGCGACGCAATCTACGATAAGATTCCGTTAGTTTCGCGAGGCAAACGTGTCGAATGCGCGTCGCAGCGAGTTGAATCCTCGGAGACAAAACCGCGAAACTGAATCTCCGCTCGATGGTTTCGTAGGAGTTAGGCGACCGTGCTTAAATTCGCGCGCATTCAACCCGGAACCCAGAATGCATAACGTCGGCTAGAATATTATCCGAAGAAGTAGGACGACCGGAAGTAGTGTCGCGGCCATTCTGTCGCCTCTACCGTGATGCATTGCCGCTGGGTGTTCTTCTGAAACAAACGCTACGCTATAATGCCGTTTCGCTCAGTCGGCTCTTAGCAGGTGGTATTTAGAGCGACATTTTCGCAGAGCTGAGCGCGAGCTCTTGCTTTGGGCGAAAAAGCCTTATTTAATGTTTATAAGCTAAGTTTATAAGCTATTTTTGTCGAGTTTAGTTTATACCTTTTCCTGTAAACTAAAAAAAGTATTTGACACATAGAAAGGATGGTTTTGCTGAAGAATCTAAAAATTTAGCTAAATCTACAGATCTAAAAATAATTTTGTTGGGCCATTGAAATAATTATGTAGGATACTTAAGCTGATTGCTAGAATGTCAAAAGTTTTTGCAGTATTGCTCATCATGCTTGAGATTCTTACCTAATTATGTTCAGCAAAATAATTTTTAGATCTATTATTTGGTTAAATTTTTAGGTATTCCAGCAAAATCATTTTTTCCGTGCAGAGGATAATCTCTCATTTTAAAAAAAAGTAACTGCTTGATTTTTTAAATGCTTATAATATAATTATTAAATTACCTGAATTATATAATTTTCAGAGAGAATTTAATTTTGTATTATTTTTGCGTAAAAGAATGTGTTTTTATATTACCTCATAATAAACGGCAAAAATTAAAGTTATCACAAATTGTTATTATCTAAAAAACTACAATGCATGTTGAACAAAATAGATACGCTCAAAAATCTTTTCTTCTAGTGAATTCGTTCTTTTAAAAAATATCTCGTTCGAATTTAAATGAGTAACGTGTGGATACTTGCACGTAAAGCTCGTTTTAAACGAAATTGGCATTTTTCTTTTACCATTGACTATGTGGACCCGTACACTGTTAGGATGAGTGTTATTGGGTGAACACGTGTAAAGGCCGGAGTCTCTGTCGATCGCCTTCTGAATGAGTAAACGACTCGAAGTTACGGGTCCCTTTTCCGTTACCAGGCTGATGCCACCCCTCGGTGAGTCGAAGTTAATCGCCTGCGGAAAAAGGATATAAAAAGCATGTCGGGTTACTTGCCTCTGACGTGACCAAGTACGGATGGGGCCACTCTGCGGGAAAGGAAGAAGCAGGAAGTGTCGACGGAACGTGTTCCCTGCAATGACAGAATCCTTTTTCCTAGGATTTTTTCTAGACGTTACACATTCATTTCCTGACCTCGCTGTCCGACGTAAAATACGTATTTTTTTCACGCGTAATTATGAAAATATCAAAACCATGAATTATATATATATATATATAAAAGAAGATTTATATAATTTATTTTAGGTTTTGTAAATTTGTATTCTCTATCTAAATTTTAAATATTAAACTTCAACTTTTATAACAATTGTTTAAGCAGTAAAAAGATTCTTATTGATTACAATAAATAGATCTTATTTAAACTCGATATAAAATTGACAACACTGATTTTTCAGGAATAAATTGCTCTTTTATATCTTTAATGTTCTTTAAAAAACAGGTAATGCATCATAACAATGCAATGTTATTTTCAAATTTTATTTATAATTTTATTACAACCGTAGGTGTTACATTTTATAATAATTGATAATTAACGATCCAATTGGTTACGCAAATTATCATATATGTATGTTTGTTTTATAAGTTTCATTAGGACAGAATTTATTGCGTCACTAAATTAATCATATTTGATCAAATTAATTTAATACCGGCAGAAATTGCGGTCATGATTGTTTAATTTATGAATGTGCGTGCATTTGTTTGTGAAAGAAAAATTAATAACAATTTTGGCTAAAAGGAAGCGCACAATATAAAGTTGAAATAAATATTAAATATTTAGCCAAATTCAAATAAATGGAAAATCTCAATTAATCGGGTTGGACTGAAAAATGGTAAAAAAACTATTGTAAATCCGGATTTTATTTAATGCTCTAAATTGGAAAAATGTTTAATACTATAATATATTTATTTACTTTGTGCACAAAATTTTCTGCTTTATTATTAAATCACCAATTATGATAGTTTAAAAAAAAAATAAATTGAATAAAAAAATGAATCAACAATAACAAAACTCTTTATAATAAAATCTTGTTAATTTAAATTAATATGTTAAAAATATATTTCTAAAACAGAAATTTTGAAAATAATCAAATATGTTATCAATTTTATATTATTTTTATATGTTTATGAAAAAAACATAATAGTAACAAAATTAAAACTTTTTACCAATATAGATGTGGAATTTGCCCTGCAATTAATGTCAGGATATTGCATTCATTCATCAAGACTATATATTTTCTATATATTTGTTGAATTAATATTTAAGATAATTGCAAACAATAGCAATATAAGCACGCATAATTAATTGACCCAGAACTTAATTGCCTTCTCATGGTAGAAGAGAGAAACAGATGCCATATCATCTGTCTGTGACGTGACTAGACGAGGCTTAAGGCACTTTGTGGGAAGTGGAGGAGGCAAAAGTGTTGACTGTAAGTAAATTCCTTGAATGGTCGGGACAAGTTTCCCAAAATTATAACTTAAAGTGTCTATGCAATCATCTTGGTTATTCCAGTTATACGCGCGTTCACATAAATAAGCGTTATAGTGAGATTCTTAAACTCAAATGAAATTAACGTAACGTTACGATAGCATTCATTTGTCTATTATTAATAATGTGGTCGTCCTTAGATGCACACTTCCCAAGAAACTTTCGCAATGTTCTTAAACAAATAAATTGAGAGAAACTTTGTTATATTTAATGGAAATATTTAAATTATCGTACTACAATAAGAATAATTATAAGTGGAAATTATACTGATAAGAATAAATTAAATAAGAGAACAAATCCTATTTTCAAAGCAGATTTTAATAATATTTATTTACAAAAATACACTTTTTAATTATATAAACTGTCGCTGATTTAGTTTATCGGATATAAAAATCGCAATCTTAAATTGAAAATACTTTCACAAATTATTATTGATCGTCGATTGTTTAAACAATGCTAATAATTATGCAAAGAACTTAATGCGAAAAATATCACCTCCATAGTTGTTTAAGCCTACAACTCCCGCCATTTTCCAAATCAGGCATTTTATCAATTCATCGAGAAATATAGAGATATTTGTCGCAATAACTAATGAGAGGATATTATTTTTCAATTTTTAACATTATCATTGTCATTTTTAATGTTCCAATTTCAGTTTATAATTGTGTTTCAAATCTGACAAATTAAATTGGCGCGCAATTTATAAAACTGAAGAATGTAGATACTTGCAAATTTGTATATGAGTGTTATTAAGAATCAAGGTCCGCTTCGATCAAAAATAGAATTCTTTCTCTTATTTAATAATGAGTACGATCGTATTATAAAAAGGTGTCTCTAATACACGAATCTTTTAATCATGATTGCCAAGTCGCTCGAACGGAATCATATTATTGAAGCAAGTTGTTGTTAGCGTCTTCGATAAATATTACACGTCTGAAGGAATGAAAGACGCGCTGCCAGCAATAATCGATATACCAGGCCAATAGAAGCGTGTATAGCTGCAGGCTTTTTTTCAACAGCCGCAAGGAACATGAAAAATGTTTCTGTTTATACCGATATCTGCGGTCCGCTCAAAACCAGCGTCGGTTATGAAATTCAGATCGGTTTTCAGTTGAAAGCATCTCTCATGACTTTATGGCAGCATGACAGGTGATTTTCAGCAAGTAGTAAAACCTTCATTCGCGGATCGTAAGTTCGGCTTACCTGATGGTTATGACTCCAAATTATCGTTGACGGTGGTTCAGGCGCATGTCTCACGTAGCATGTTAAATTTATCGTGCTGTCCTTGTTGATGAACAGTTCAGGACCGCCGGCTATTTCCGTCACCGGTTCTGCAATGAGGGAGAAAATCGCATGCACAATATTTTCAATTTGCGTCGATTTTTTTACTTTTAAGCAACTTTCATTTATATCGCTTTCCCTATGTCAAAAACATTTTATCTTTATTACAAACAAGAATGTCTGTAATAGAGATTTATTGATGCTCTTTTTTCTTTCATAATTATAACGGAAAGCAACACAATAAAGATTTCTTTATAATTTCCTCTATAATTTTCCCTTTTTAAATTTCTTTATCGTTATTGAAGATATGAGATTGTCCTGTATTCTTTATATCGTATTTTTCCGAACGATCGTTGAAAGGAGAGCAAGTCCGCAGCCGAAATGAAATGCAATAACCGTACACAAGAGGGGATCGCTTGGCATTATACTTACATTATTTCGAGGAAAACAGGTTTGCCCGGAGGAAATACTGACGGAATCAATTCTAGATGACTGAGAGTTTCCGTTCGAGAGATTCGCTTTGTATGCGATTGAGGAGAAATCATCGAGCTACAAGATATACGGATTCTTTTGAAACGCCTCACACTAACTCGCAATGATGATTTCTCGAGATATCGCCACTCATCGCGTCGCTATCGCGCGGCGATATCTCGAGGCGCTAAGAACCCGCTTAATTTTCGTGGATACGACGTGTCTGGAATTTTTGTTTTGCGTTTCATGCTCGTAGGAATCAATGACCATGCAGTAAACGTACGCAAGACAAAAGCATATTTCTTCCCTTTTCTCTCTTTCCCGCCCTTCCATTAAATCTTGTTGCTGGAAATACCATCTCGGCGAATCTCCGTGTCCGCGGTACACAGGATCGTTACAGTCCGTCGACCGGGATTCTCCAAGTTTCTCGAATTCCCATTAGTGGATCTCAATTATCTGACAAACCAGACTTCCACCGTTTACTGACCGACTTGCGAGCAGGATGGTCTGCGGCAACACAGAGAGATCTTCATTTCCACGCAAGGAATATCAAAAGCAAGCGCGAGTATCGTAAGGAGACAACAGCTTATTACTGTTTCATGAGGTTTGAGATCCCTTTGTTGTTCGCGCACTGCGACGTTTTATTTCTATTACTGGAGCAATGAATATCCAACTTCTCGATGGAGTAAAATGTGAGCGGATTTAACGATCCCATTGTGAAAAGAATCTTTCTTTATCATTATTATGACACATTATTCCGCATAATAACGTTTTGCAGTACAGCCATTCGATGGTACTTATCTCGTCGCGCACAAATTCTAAGCTTACAATGTAAAGCATCATTAAATGAAATTGTTATATACGCTATTTATATACGTAACCTTATATGTTTGCCAGACTGCACGGAAGAAACGTTTTAAGGTAAAATTTAGCTAGAGGTATATTTAAAAATAATTTTATTAGATCATTAAAATAATTATGTAAGACGCTCAAGCTAATTGCTAAAATGTAAAACATTTTGCAGCATTATTCATTATATTTGAACGTCCTACATAGTTATTTTGATGAGCAAATTATTTTCAAATCTTTATCTAATTAAATTGTTAGATACTTCAGCAAAATCATTCTTTCCGTGTGCTTTCTCTCTATTTGTTCGCGTTACTTTTGAGAAAAATCTTAATTTTATATAATAATTTAAAATAAACACTATCGTACATATTTTTCTCGCAGTTTTTAAGATATATCCATTTTAATAGAGAAACTAATTTATTCATATAAAAAGAATCGCTTTGCATCCTTTAATTTAAATGATTAAACTAAATTCGTATAAGTTTACTAACGATAATTACGGGGCGTAATTCTATTCAGTGTATTGTTTGTAATTATATTCAGTGTACAGCGCTTGGTAGAATATTATTGAAAATTACGGGTTCCCAAAGAGCGTGTACTCTCCCCGATTTCGCCGCTTGGAAGTCAAGGAGAGCACGGGCATCGTTAAGATACGATGTTAACGAGAACACGAGGAGTTTGTCGTTAACTGTAACTGAGGACGTTTTTGCAACGCTAACGATGCCGAAATTAAGATCTCACAATGTTCCGTATTTCCCATCAACATTCAATTATACATCCTACAATCTATTGACTTTCGTCAGTGGACATTGTCCACTCTAGTCAGCCGTCTACAAGCGAAGGAACTTAATTTTCTTCTCGGACGTCCCTGAACGACTTCTCTTCGCGAACATTCCACGAAGAGACACGCACGACGTCGTTCGTTTTACGATGTACTGCTGGTATCTCGAGAATTCAACGACGTTCTTGGTAGTTGCTAAGAGGAACGATCAATTACTTCGGCAATCGTCCAACTGACCCGTCGCGCCAGGAATTTGTCGGGAATCAATTTTCATTTTTTGATAATTATTGTCGAAATATTTTGTTAAAAATGAAAAACTAACTGACGAAACATTTTCATTTGTATTTATTTAGTTGTCAATTTGCAATCGCAAACAATCAAGATATATTAATTACAGTTTAGGTACTGCAAACAAATAGGTACTGTAACAAATATTTGATAATATTTAATTAGTATATGATATCAAATTTTGTTATAATACATTATAATAATATTCGCAAATGTTACTTTTCAATTTTGTTTGCTAATCAGATGTAAACAATGTGCAGTCGATTGTCGCGTCTCTCTCTGGTTTACCGACGCAAATATATTCATAAAGCATTATGCAAAAGATATATTTTATACTTGACACCAAGAATGCTCTTAAGTTTAAGATGGAGACTCTATAATCTCTGGCCACGAACGATTTTGTTAAAAATTTTACGAGAAAGATATACAGAATGTAAGTGCTAAGTACGCTAAAAATATTTTAAGGAGTGATTCCTTATATAAATTTAAGACAAAAA
>Ga0157364_1006347_pt1 | contig 12136 bp, 6 predicted proteins | sample AttsexASBM2_FD_111476 | JGI IMG/M metagenome (GOLD analysis project Ga0157364, IMG submission 111476) | Fungus gardens microbial communities from leaf cutter ant in Ribeirão Preto, State of São Paulo, Brazil - Atta sexdens ASBM2 | ecosystem: Host-associated > Fungi > Mycelium > Unclassified ...
GTATTCTTTTCTATTAATTATTGATATTTACATATTTAGCGATATCAAGTAAATGCTTATTCTCAATGTAATGCTGGTAATAGCTGTGACTAATCAGTTCAATTTTGCGTAATATCCGATTCAGACAGTTCGAAGTATCGGTATCGGTACGAACTGTCATAATTTCTCGTGCTATTTGATCGGCACGCAAAATTCGACATCCTCGAATGCGTCGCTACATCTGGGCCATGAATCAGATTCCGCTTATTTTTCCAACCCCAATATATGTCGGCGTTTAATAGTTTCACGAGTATTCGAGCCGGTATCTCACTCGAATTTATAGTCGAATTTTCTACATCGCTTCCGTACTCACATCATAGAGAATATACACATTTTAACTGTTGTACACGGATATTTGCCATTCTCGTATTTAATTGAAGAGGAAAATTCATCGGAATGAACAGATATCACGATTCGAAGAAGTCATTCATTCGTGCTATGCTCATTGTTTCACCGGAAAATTACACGTTTTAAATGTTACGCGAGATCCTTGAATTTATTTGCGAGTCTAAGAAAGTTCCGACATAAGTATATTCCGGCGTTTACAATGCTTGATTACGTCACTGCTAAATAAAATTCATAGCTACATAAAGACGTCACAGCATCCCGCATTATGTAATTACATCATAATTTTACAACGTTCGTACTTTCTTCTGAGCTCGCCTCGTGTAATTAGTCTCGCTTGTATTCTCATTTCCATTGCACTATCTTTTTGCGCTATACTCATTCTCTCGTAAGTGCGCGTATCTTATCGTTTGTCGCTCGTTAAATCAGGAAGGAAGGACGTGGAATTGTATAATTCTGCAGCGAGGAAATCTTCGCTGTTTCCTACGTGTCGCAGACCACGTGGACGATTTGTGCTTAGGTAAGTCGAAAAGAAAGTGGCCATTGGAAGGAGGGGCGCGCCTTCGTAAGAAGGTGCGTCATCTTTATGCGTACGTGCACGTGACTTAACGTCGGCGTTAATTCTTCACGTGCTGTTGAGGAAGTCATTGCGTAATAGACCGTATATTCCAGTAGCGATCGACGGTATCGATGTTTATTATTCGAAGACCAGGACGAGAAACTCGCTGAAGAAGAAAACGAAATGCGATGAGCGAGAAACAGATATGTGAAACCTTCTCAATCAATTATATTGATAAGATGACATAATTAACGAATAAATTTATGCAAATCTGTTTTTCGATTTTAATGAGAACGGTTTTTCAACCGAACAATTTATGCCACAAAAGATATTCAAGTGTGCCGTGAAAGTTTTAAAGAATGTAAAAAGGGACAGAAAAAATTTAGAAATACAGAAAGAACAGTTTTGAAATACCTAAAAATTTAAGATACAGATATGAAAATAATTTTTGGACTATCAAAATAATTAGTAGAACGTTTAAACATTGATGATAATGCTGCAAGAAATGTTAACATTCTAGTAGGGTAACTCTGGCAAAGTACGCTGCGCTGGGATTTACGTCGCAGAAGTCAGAAAAAATAGAAGGAGTAATTTTCCTACAACTATTTTGTTATGTGCCTTTATGTTATAATTAGTAGTTGTGTTATGATTTAAGTTTTTTATTGTTAATATTAATGAAATTATTGTGAGTTGAATCGATATTTGTCTCAACTGTGTTGAGTAGCGCCATCATAAATTATAATCTACAAAAATAGGACGTGCACAAGACTTAGTAGTTATTTCGTGATACAGTGTAGAGGAATAGCATGTTGTATAATAAAATACAAGTACTTTGCTATTGTATTCTTTGTTTAGTTTGTTATCTTGTACATCCCACCTGTTTGAGATATACGGCATTTTTAGCGGGATTTATGCCCAAAGTATATAAAGTGGGCAGATTGAATTCAGTGCACTAAATGCAATAAACGCATTACATGAAACATGTACCTCATGTCATAACACTTGTAATACACGTAGGAAGCTTGTAATTATTTATTACTTCATATATATATTTATCGTTCTTATTCCTTAATAAAACTTTATAAACGCATTTTATAAGTTATTATGTCATTTTATGACTTATTTATATGCATTATTTGTAAATTATTTATCCGGCCGTACATATCCCTCCTCCTCCCCCTATGAGTAGCCGCCATATATCCCACCCCTATGGGATACGGCAAAAATACAAGGGTTTAAAAAAGTTTATTTTTTTAATACGAAATATAAATATTTCAGATTTTCAATATTTTTTTCATAATAGTAGGCAATACAAAGTTTTTACTGATATAATTCGTTTACTTTAAACATAATAAAGTAAATAATACTTAATAAATTAAGTTTTTAATAGGTGCGGCGTATATATCGGAGTTGTCCTAATCAATTTAAACGTCCTACATAACTATTTTAATGATCTGAGCAATACTATTTCCAAATCTATTTTTAATTAAATTTTTTAAATTTAAAAGTTTGAGTAAAAAAAAACATTAGATGAGAACTCTATTTGAAATTTCATTAGACGTGATTTCCCTTTTTACAAACATACCGATTGAATTGGCTCTTGATAGCATCTCTAACAGATGGTCCGCAATTTCAAAAATATGCAATATTTCAAAAGAAGAATTTTTTATCTCCCTACAATTAGTTTTTATTCTTCGTTTTTTTTTGACAATATTATCTACAGACAAAAATTTGAAATGCCCATGGGTTCATCTTTATCACCGGTATTCGCGGATTTAATATTACAAGATCTGGAGAAAAAGGCATTGAATATTTTAGCTTTTCATATTCCCTTTTACGTTCGCTACGTAGAATGACATTGCATTGGTAGCTCCAGCAGAAAAAACTACAGAAATATTACAAGTTTTCAATTTGTTTCATTATAATTCACGATTGAAATTGGTGAAGACAGATTAAATTATTTAGATATTATTATTATCAAGAATAACAATATTCTTGAATATGATTGGTACCACAATCTACTTTCTCCGGTAGATATCTGAATTTCTTTTTTCAGCATCCTATTTCGCAAAAGAGAGGTACGATCATAAGAATGGTCGATAGGGCCTTTTCGCTATCTCAATCTAAATAAAAAGAACTTGAGCTTTGTCATTAAGATTCTTTTAAATAATGACTATTCGATTGATTTTATTTTTAATACAATTAGCGCCTAAATCTTTATTGAGTAACAAAACCTTAAAGTAAAACACCAATGATACTTCCAATGAAGATATTGTTAAGAAATCATGGTTTACGATTCCATTTTTGGAGATCTCAAACAAATTCAAGCATAATTAAAAATTCTGATATTGACCTTGCATTTTTTTAATCTGAACAAGCTCAATTCTTTTATTAAAACACATAAAGATCCTTTACTTAATAAAACAAAAAAGAACGTAGTTTACAAGATATATTGCAAGGATTGCAATGCCTCTTATGTCGGGCAGACAGAGAGGACTTTAAAAACGAGAATCTTGGAACATTGTAACCGAAGAAACACGAGTGATTATTCTGTTATTACCGAACACAGATTGGATCTAAACCATGATTTTAATTGGGAAGGCACAAAAATTGTTGATCAGGAACGGTTTTTGTATAAATGACGTATCTCACGAAATCCTATATATTCAGATGCAAAAAAACAGCAATTTGATACCGAATTTTTACATCTCGATTCTCACTGTTTAATTACACTGATTTAAACTGCTCGCCATTTTTGTTTTTATTATTTTTAAGTAACAGCCTGACATATGTTGATAATATCGTCCGTTTTACTTAGTTTGTACACTGTATATTATCTTTGACTCATTTGTTGACCGTCACAATATTTGGAACGATTGTAGTGAATTTATATCGCTAAATATGAATAATTTGCGGATTCTTTGTCTTTTTCAATTTTGATTGATTTTTGATGTTCACATCTTTCATGGTTATATGGGTGAATGCATTAATTTTTTTTTATAAAAAATAATTGATAACGTTTTTGATATCTGCACAGATTTTTATCTGTTATTCGTTGCCACTGGAATTGTTGTGTGTGAACTATTGTCAATAGAATAAGGAAACTGAGTTGCCATTCTGCCGTCTTGCCATGAAGTGAGAAGTGAGAATTTTACAATATATATATATAATGCTGATGAGACATACTGATGATGGCCTAGAAGCAGGTCGAAACGTTTATGCGTAACTAAGTATACTATAGTTTTTCGACAATAAACGATTTTTATTTTTGCACTAATAACCACGCAAAAAATTCTCATTAGCCCTTATTTGTTTTTGTTTTTTGATATTCTCGAAAGTTTAGTTACTTGTTTTATTAAATTTTTTTTAATTTCAAACAAAGCCATTTTTTCCAGTTCCTTTATAAGTAAAAAGCGAGTAATGCGAAAATATTGCAAAGATGGTAAAAATTATCTTAATTATATTGCATTTTCTCTCACTTTAATTAAATTAAGTGATATCATTACTATAATAAAAGGATCCCGCACAAAATAGGATTTTGGTCCTCGATGAAATTGGCTGAAATTTTAGTACGTTATTGTTCTTGACTCACTGATCAACGTAACTAACGTATCTCGAAATTGAACTCATTATTTAATGTGCCGCGAATTGAAAAGGATTGAAAAACATTGGTATAGAGTATATACCATTGAGTAAATCAAGTGGAAGGAGCTGCATATCTTCGAATACAATATTTTCTCATATTTATAATGTAATTTCATCTTTAGGTTATTGAGTTCTTTGTGATCTTTTAAATTTCAAACATTGTATCTTACCCTTACATATTGTTCACTACTGCTTACATCCACACTATATTGAAATGTAATTCGATACGGTTGTAAAGCTGGTTTTTAATGGTCGATTATGATAAATATACAGGCATATAATTAACAATACGATGCATCGCGCGTTATCGTAAGTAACGCCCAAGTTACGACCTATATTCTATATCTTGTAAGTTCGACACGGCGCTGTCTTTATAAATTACAATTGCTAGCAGCAATTCAGTCGTCCGACCTTCGGTAGCGAATTAAAATTATGCCGAGGCATAGCGATTTGTGTAACGGCCGCCATCGAAGCGCGATGCAATTAAGTTTTACAGGACCTGCTCGCGCGATATGTCGTCTCGCGGTTGACGGATATTAGACGTAAACACTCTCTCAGCTTCCTTGAACCTTCACAAGCCGATGATTAATGAGTTCGTCTGTTCGGGAGTGCGTGTTTCCAAGTAAATGACAAACATTGAAAAAAAACCCATTTCGGTCTTCAAAACGACAGTAAACCTCGTAAGTTTCGGACGTTTTTTCAGCTGTCTGCGATTGTATTTAAGATTGCATCTGAATCAATGCTGAAGATCATCAGTTAGACCTTGAAACATTGAAGCGATAATCGTCCCGAAAAAGCACAGATGTGCGATTATTCTAATTACAAGATCGCAAGAGATAACTTAGATGAGAGTTTAATATCTTATAATGGATACTTACTTAGGTGTGTTTATACGTGAAACATCATTAAGACTTAAGACTCGTGCGCAGCGAAATATACGTTTGCAATCGATATATTGTTATTCCAAAGGTTATCTCCGTTGGTACTTAAGCAAGATAGGTTAAAGATTTCATTAAAGATTTCCGCAAATACTTTTGCATTATAGGTCTGGTATTTCGCACGTTATTAATGAAATTCTTACATTATAAACATGATTGTGTAATTTCTCAAGTACCTGCCGCCGCTAAGTCAATGATCTATAGTCAAGGTTAATTGTGACAGAGACTAAACCAATTCTATCCAAGAGCCGATCTATCTGGTTTTAAATTTTATATTATTATTCGGCACGGTGTTAGGTCGGATCCTGTTAACAACTGACGGTGAGCATATGAGACATTCTATTTTGTTCACGGGAATTTCGGGGATTTCCGATGACAATCAGGTATGCAGGAATGCTCACTTCGAAATGCAGCTCTTCAAGTTCACGGTTAGATAGGATATAGTAAGACAGCAGACAAAATATAATATTTATAAAATCCTGTTTTACATGCGAATAAGATCCTGTTTTGAGGCTTTTTAATAAGACGAATGCTGCTAAAGATACTTTAAATTACTGTTCCACGCATAGAGAGGTATGCGGAAAGTAAGATTTTGACGTGATGTGTATTTTTTCGAAAAATACAACATATCTTTATTCTGAGATTTTTATTAGCCAGGGTCTAGGATTGAAACTTTTATGATAATCACTATTCTTTTGAGAAATGAAAGCAATTATTTAATATTTGATGTTTCTATTCAATATGCTTGATTTTAAGTCTATTTATACCTTTCAGTTGTATAATCATATTTCTGTCTGATTTTACTGCATTTTAAAATGAATTTAATATCGGAAACTGTCTATACTTGGATATGGACATACCATCCGTTTTGAGTCATGTCATCTTACGTGATTACAGTATTTTCTCAGAAAAGAAGATGCAAATTGTAATTTATGCATAACACGCGGTCAAATGCCACTTTTCTTCTGTATAAATTCATATGGGAATTTGTAAGACTTCGTTCACACGACCTACTGTCGACTACTCACACGATCTTAGTGTTGTCATTTTCACTCTTCATCAATCGTTAGTTCTAACATTCCTTTGGAACACACGCGCGCAAATGTATTATTACGAACATTACATTAACTTTACATTATATTTACGATTGCAAAAGTCATTATGAAATATTTTAATAAATCGTGACGTCTAATATATATTCTTCATTTTCTATATTTATCGCCTAATTCATTTTAAAATATTTTTAAATTTTGTGTTTTACATTAATATTTCATAAAAATATTTTTATCTTATAATTACATAAAACATGCTTCCTTTTTATAAGCAGATTTTTATTTAAACATTCAGTTTCATGATTAAGTCATTGTATCTCAAATATTATTTACGTAATTTGACATTTTCACTGAGAAAATTAAACATTTTTTTGTATAACGTCAATTTTCACTTATAATTTCATATCTCGCAGATTTCGCGGTTGTCGTATATCGAAAATTAAAAGACCGTACACGTACATAAATCATTTTGACACTTCATAACATTGTTTCATTTGTTGGATTCCGCGTCATATAACACCACTCATTTTAACGTGACTTCTCACGTGAATCATCACAGTTTTTACAGCGAAATCAAGAGCCACGATTTTCTTTCAGCTCGTGTGTGTGTGTGTGTGCATATATGTATTTATAGTCGTATATTCCACATATCATTCATTTACTACAGTGATATAATTCGAAAATTGTCATTTTTTACAGAGTTATTGTTACAAAGAAAAAATAAAAACTTGAAGAGAAAAAGAGAAAAAAAGAATATACCTTAAAAAAATATACTTTTATTCCTCTACACACACGCGCGCGCACACACACACACACACACACACACACACACACACACACACACACACACACAAAATCAATTGTTACACTAAAATTTCAAAATTAAAATATTCTAAATTATTAATGATTCAAAACATTGAAGTTTATTTTCTAGAAAACTTTCTTGTTTGGGTTGTGTCGTTTATGATAAATGAGCGTGTGTATTCCGAAAAAATAAAGGAGTAAGATAAAGTATGTCTTTCCTTTGCTGAATCGTTACAATTGGTTTTACCACGAGAACTCTTAATTCGAAGAAGTAAAAAAGGAGAAAAGAATCTGCTAGCACTTGGGAGCACACGCGGCGCACATACACACGTATTCTCATAACGTAACATGAGTAGCAAAATGGGACGAGGTGCGCGATCGGTTACACGGCCGATCTCTAATTGGTTGACCGTCTGCGATTTCGCAATTCGTTTGCAACTCGTCTGGACCTTCCGTGCTCCAGTACGACGCCAGTCACGAAGTCTCCCGAATTCTGAGTATTCGAAACTTTAGCACGAGATTGTACAAGTGCAATGGAAATGCAAGCCATCGATTCAACTTTGTCGAAACGAAGACGGAATTATGCAAAATGTGTGGGCGATTACATTCTCCAACAGAGAAAGAAAGCCCAACGATGCCATCCTTCTCCCTTTTCTCCATGCCATGTATCGCCTTCTGCGTTTAGCCGGAATTCATGACGTGCTACGAATTCCACGGATGTCATTTCGATGTTATGTCGCCGCGAAATATCGACGCCTACGCATTTGCTTCCCGCCAGCTTTGCGAATGTCACGAGTAACGGTCAAATAACGATGTGTACTCAAGACTTTAGATGACTGAATATTTCCTTAATCCATGAAACAAATTATCCATATGGACCTTCTGTTTCACTCGCCTTGGCTCGCTTACGCGAAATGTCTTTAATGAGAATTACAAAATTTCGTTATGAAACACTGATGAAATAACATTATCATAAATGACCAAGCCAAAAACGCTTGGATTGAAAATAATTTGGTATCTTTTGCGAATTTAGTAAAATGTAGGAGGTTTCTTCATTTTTGTTACACAGTTTCACTTATATTAATCAAAATATTGTATCTAAGATTCTTCTACTTTAGTATTTTAAGACATTTTGTTTGATCATATTATATTTTAAGTTTATGCTGAATGTGGATTATGTACTGAAAGAAAGAGATACTTTTGTTAAAATATCTAAACATTTATAATTTATAGATACAAAAAAAATAATTTTGTTTAATTATTATTATTATATAGGATGCACAAGCTGATAAAATATCAAAATTTTGTGTAACATTGATTTGGGTCATAATTATTTGATGATCCAATAAAATTATTTTTAGATCTGTATCTAGCTAAGTTTTTAAATCCTTCTGCAAAATCGTTCTCTTTCGTGTTCTTTTTCTTTCTCCAATCATAATCTGAATAAATAAATCATTCTGATCTTCACGAATTATTTCACAATCTTGACGTATCATGTGTATAACCCATAAATTTATATAACATTCTGGTATTCTGTATAATGTCACTTTACGATGCAAAAGTTGTTCTAGTTGATAAAATCGTGAAAAATTCATCCTCGAAATTTCGTTTACACAGTTTGCACGCGTCTGAATGGAATTTAACCTCTTGATCGCTCGTGGGTTGATATTAAATATTCATTATGTTAAAGTTATACATGTGGATCGCAGTATACATCCGGATTTAACTATCTTTTTACTATCGGCTTATTCTGAAAGTCACAAAGTAAATTCTTATTTAGAATTTGCCACGTCATTCACTATTGTACGCTTCATAAGGCAATCAGGATTTCTATACTTATAATACAATCGTTATAAAAGAAAAAGAACTTCTGGTCTGTCCAGGCGGGTCCCAGTTGAGTCAGAAAAGGTTCAACACAATAGCGAAGCCGAAAAAATTCAATTATATGAGAAAGATGACAAAGTTTTTTTTTTTTTTGACAGAGCATTGCCCTCCGAACATACCATTTAGTTAGCATTTCCTTGAAATTCCTTTTTGTAAGTTCCTTGACCCCGCGCGGACTGAACATACAAGAAAAAGAATTCCAGGTTCTCGAGAGAGTATCCATAAAACGATTCACTATTCTTCATGTTGCTAACACTTGTAGCCCTAAAGCACGAGTTGTCGCTATCGCGAAGAAACGACTGCTATTCGTCGTCGCAAGGTGAACGAGCGCGCGAAGTATTTTATCACATCACATCATGTGTAGAAATTCTTATCCTTCCTCCATTCCTCTTTTTGTCTATGGTTAGAATGTTTTCTGCTCTGTTGAACGAATTCGCGGCACTCTTTGAAAACCCGATATCATCTTGTTGATACAAAGATGACGAAACCGGACATACTAATTTGTTAAGTTCTGAGAGTTATTAACTTCTTAGTTTGATGTCATTAAATCAACGTATTTATGCTGCTTTCTTATACCTGTGTCTTCTTATATACCGCGAACGATGAATATAACTTCGGCAACAATTCGTGAACAAGGACGTGATTCGAATTACACGCCGATACACGCTCGTGTAGCCATGAACCCCTATTCACAGATTCCGAAGCTGCTGCTTCTCCATTCTTCTTCGTCTTCTGCCTCATCTGTATCTTACCGTCTCCCGCTGTCTGCGTGACTACAAAAATGTCTAATTGCAACGTGGGTGTGTGCGGATTGTCTACAGACCAACTGGATGCTGGATATATGTGATGGAATTTCTCTACTTCTCTTTGTTTCACTTCAGCTACTCCCTTCCTACATCGAAAGCGAGAGAAAGAGAAATATAAGAATTTATATGCTTGATACGTTTATATATACGGCTCTGTACGCGGGCAAACCTGTCTACTTAACGATAAACCACACGCGCCTTTTCCTTCAATCGCACCACCCTGCTTTAAGATTTTTTTATCCCTGGTCGGTATTCAGTAATAATTCGCCGTATGCAAGACATCGCAAGGTCGTGCGCGAACAGGTTTTTCGTGCTTCCTCCGTGTCTGCGAGCAGAAAGGGTAAAATATTGCCAAGAGGGTGTACGCCGGCGATCATGGTCGCGCCGCAAATGGCAGACAAAAGAATCGTGTCTCCGAACGTTTATCCGACGTAAATCCAATTACGCGCAAAAAATCGCGATGAGAGATAAAGCAAGACGGAGGAGAGGTACACGGCGAGATCAGCAGCGTCACCGCGAACGGTTAATGTGATTCATCGCGGGTACTTGGTACGAAGATCCATTAAACCGATGAAATGATTAAGAAATAAGGGGGTTTAATAGATCGGATTACGGAGATGAGCCGACGCGTAACGGATAATCGCGTCGGTGCGTAATCGATTAATCTTGCACGAGGCACGTTTCCCGCAACGACTTAAGTTTTTGTTCGCGGTAGAGTCCCCAGTTGCATATCCATTAATTATATGATGACCGGTTGCGATACTCGACTACTGCTTCCGCGGCACTTGCTTTGCTCTTGCCGAAGGCGGTTTACCGTCACGATATATATAAATTATGTGATTAGTCATCGGCTGTGTCCACAGAACCCGGAACTTTGTTATAATTATGTATTACTATATTATCCAGCGAAGGCGGATCGTCGCGCACGATTTTATCGGTAATACCAGTTTGAAACGACAATAAAGTTACCATCGCCCTTACACGGGGGTCACAAATCATCGTCTTCTCATAAGGGCATCATCGCGAAAGGAGCTGATGACAAAAGCCGTTAATAACGCTTCGCTGCGTTAAAAGCGCTTGCATGACAGTTTGTGAAAGGTAACTTTGTCCTTAAATGTATCCTTCTTTAAAGGAAAAGGTCATACTTTATCTATATGCGGTTAACCCGCATCAATTTATCAAATACTGTCATAACCGTTGAGGTACGTCAGTAGTTCAAGATTGAAACCTGGCAGACTGCATACATATTATCCCATATTTCTATTATCGAATGATATCATTATATCGAACATACAATTATCATATAAGCCATAAATCTTATCTTTTCTGCTTAGACATAAATAAATGATTCATTTATTCAGGGAATAACTGAATTTAACATAATTTTATACTCGTACAATAAAAGATTTTAAATAAAAATAAATTATTTTATTTAGAAAAAAGTTCCTATACAATGAGCTAAATTCTCATTTTTAAAATCATCAAAAAAATATATAAGAATCTAATTAAATTAGCCATTTAACAAAATTATTGTCAGTAGATTTAGCAATAGTAATAAATATAAAATATAAATATGGCAATGAAAATACTGAATATAAATGTGGCAATGAAAAATATTAACAAGAACTGTGGAACATTATAATTTATGCCTATGGTATAATAAGCTTTATATCAGGAAGTTTTCAAATACGGAAGTTCGTAGAATGAAATACAAACATGCAAGATTTTATTACGAGGAATATTTATACTGATTCAGGCTAGCCAGGCTTTTGTGGCATAAGGAAGTATAATAAGCAGCAGCAAGGTTGCGGTGTATTATATCTTTTTAAGAGACAGGCATTAAGTAACTCGTGGTCATATCAAAAAAGAAATTTTATAGCAATGCGAAAATAGGGAGCAGCGCAAGCATCAAAAACATACGTGTTGAGAAGCCGCGCCTTTTATTTCAGATTTATAGGAACTATAAAATCTCGCGATTTTTCGATTTCAAGTGTTTTACAAGGTAGAATACGCTGATTACGATCTCGAGATTTATACAGCAAAGATATTTGCACATTAAAACGA
>Ga0157364_1006348_pt1 | contig 12134 bp, 7 predicted proteins | sample AttsexASBM2_FD_111476 | JGI IMG/M metagenome (GOLD analysis project Ga0157364, IMG submission 111476) | Fungus gardens microbial communities from leaf cutter ant in Ribeirão Preto, State of São Paulo, Brazil - Atta sexdens ASBM2 | ecosystem: Host-associated > Fungi > Mycelium > Unclassified ...
ATTAAAATAAATATATGCAACCGCTTAAATATAGCATTTTCAATAGTAATATTTAGCTATAAATACTGGTTATATATGACTAAGTAATTGTATTATTGCGATATCAAAATATAAATTGGTATAAATAAATGTCAATAAAGATATATTGTAGTTGCAATGGCTATTGAAAATGACACAGGAAAGATCGGGGCCGATTTTCATACAGGATTAATTGTCAAAGAATTAATAATTTATCAGTACGTGGAAAAACTATATTCTATTCTTTTGATTGTAAATTGCTGATAATTAATCTCGAATACGGGGTTAATTATTACGTTTCGTAGATTTGTTTAAAATTAAGTAATTTATTTATTGCCCCAGACAGCAAAATGTCTGCAGTCTTTTAGCAGACTGTTAACAGATTCAAGCAGAAAATGACAGCAGTCTGCCATCAACTGCGTTCGCATTAGGCTTCTGTGTTTCTGTGTTCTGTTAACATCATCTGTCGATATAATGTAAAGGCAAATTGTTGGCAAAAACTGAGTAAATCCTGCCGACATTATTTGACGCCAGCAGATTCTGTTACGTTTTTTCTAGCAATCAAGAGTATTATGTACATCTAATTCTCTTGTTATTTTGTTGATGTAGTGTGTCGCAGACATTTGAAAAATCTGCTTTTTACAGACTTGACTATCTGGGTACATATATATAAGAATAATATTTATTTAATATCTAAGGTCTCTAAGGAATGTGGATGTACTGTAATGTATGCAGTAGGAAAATTTGCAAGGATTTGCAAAGTTTTTACTACGTAACTACTAGTACTTTAAAATCTTGCATTTATTTTCTTCTAAAAATTATTCAAAAACTGACAGCCTCAATCTCCTCTACATAATAAATATAAGTTGCGTTAATTATTAAATTACATATCTATTATTGATTTCCGAAATTTCCAAATATAAAAAATCTATAATGAAATTTATCAAATATCGTCCATTAATTTTCACGATCAGATAATCAATTCACTTCATTGACTGATTATTAATTTTTATATTATATTGTTTTGTTTGGCCAGAAATGCATGCACTATTAAAATAAAGCACTGAGCTTTTCCATTTCTTGCGGCGCGTTGACCTTCCGATTTATTTTAAGTCGTCTTATTTTAACGCGCATCTTATGTAATATCATTTATTCATAATATTATTTAAAAGAGAGTATTAATAAAATAATATCTCTTTTTTATCTGATTTACAATTATTTACAATAAGATTTGCATCTCTATTTTTAAAACTTTTACTATTTTATTGTAGAACGATAGAAAAAAATAAGTCTAATAATAAATCTATGTCAAAATGCATTTCCAAGAGATTTTTGTTCTGTGCGAATTCATTCGAGAGCACTAAGTTCTTTGAAGGTTTTTGAGATCGTCACTCTCTTTCTCCTTATATCCTTATATTCTTTTTTCATCGCGTTACTCTTTAAATTTACACGCAACAGTAAGCGATTACATATCGCTTTCTCCGAAGAAATGTTTAGCAAGGAAATGTTCTACATATTATAAAGATATTAAAGAATATATCTTATCCTCTTTGTTATAAATATTATTTTTTGTTAGAAATTTTCTCTATACAGAACAGTTTACTTTTATTTTATAAATAACAGCGTAACAACTTATTTTATATTATACGAATGAAATAAAATTGACAAATTGATCAGCTGTATTAGAAAAAATTTATACTTACATTTATCTCTTTACATTTTCTTGCAGAAAGAAATATCGAAATTTAATCAATTTTACAAGCTCTATATATATAAATATGACACATATGTATATATGGTATATACAGTATATATGTACAGAAAATAAAATACTTGTAGTAATATGATAATCGTTGGTAATTGGATTTTACTTCTTATTACATTATGAGTGTAATCATTTTTTATCTTTGTAGAGCAGTTTTATATAAAGTTTCTTTGAATTCCTATTTTTTTCTGTACGTAGTTAATTATAAAACTTATCAGGTGGATAAACTCGGAAAAGATTTACATGGACGAGAAATGTAGATGGAAATGGTTGTAATTATATGAATATCAGTGCTCGTTATCGTTTCCTTCATTTTTATTAAATAAGATCGAGTCGCAATACAGTTTGTATCGCATGTCGCGATTGATATAAGTAGATTTGAGAATATCGGTGACAGCTAATTGATATTACAAATAATGTTATAATTTACATTTGGTCTAATGTAATTGCGATTTTAGCTCGATGTGAGCGCCAGTGCAAAACTTTCTTATCAGCTACCGTAATATCGAACGTGAGTTGTTTGTTTTGTTGCGTTACGTTGTTTTATTTTTATACAAGATCGAAGACGGATCTAAGACAAATAACGGGAGTCGGTACAGGATCCTGTCGCATCATCCGCGCACGCACACGTCCTGCCGCCTTGACCGTCTGGTAGACAAAGCTGATTCTTGTTGCACCTTCCGTTGTCGTACTGGCACACATTTGTCACTGCAAACAAGTGAATTATAGAATTTCTGATATTTCTCGTTTTTAGCAACTTTCTTTCTGTAGAGAAAAACTTGTAAAATTTCTCATGATGTTAATTCAGATTTCAGTCGAAACTTCTTGACTGACGCAGTAAAATTTGAAATTATATATATTTCCTAGAAATATTTTTTAATTTTTAGGAATAGATTTCTACGGAGATGAAGAATTTACCTCTAGGACATGACTCGGGAACAACCACAATACCATACAGTTTTCCACTTCCACCTGGCGGAACAGACAGTGGTGTGCGTCTTTCGCCATTAGTCTTCATGCCGACTTCGATCTTGTGGCTGCAATGGAAGAAGCGTAATATAAAAACTTTTACGTTTTATAGCATTCTCTGGATTGTCTGCGGGCGAACGAATATTTTATTCCCTTACGTTTTCCAGTCGGTCCAGTAGTAATGATTTTGAGAAATTGCCAAGCCAAACGGATAAGTAAGTTCATTTGCTACGACAGTGACTCTCTTGCTGTCTATCTCAATACAACCTTAGAAAAAGAGATTATTTGTTATTAAAGTAGCAAGTTTTATGATAATGAAACATATGATACCATTGGACATTTTCCTTCTAAGATTAATGGACGAATTATTTCGACGCGCTCACGTGATTAAAATCTATATTTACTTATCGTGAACGTTCCGGCGTCAGCCCAACATAGCTCATCCGTCGCCCAATCGATAGTTAATGAATTTGGCAGCTTAACGTAATCACCCTGAAGGAAGATTGCTCGGTCTGTTCCATCTTCATTAGCCCATTCCAATTTGGGCGAAGCGCGATTCCAGTCAGACCAAAATATTTTTCTGAAAAAAAAAATATTTGTTGGAAAAATTTAAATATCGTAAGATTACAATATTAGAATTTAACAATATTAGAATATAATAATTTAAATATTTAAATATTTTAGTAAAATGACATAATATTAAGATTATATTGACATGTTTTATTATGTTTATATATATATATATATATATATATATATATATATATATAATATATATATAGTAAACGAGTTAAAATTTTTTCTATAAATATATGACGGTATAAAATAATTTGTAATTAAAAGAAACTAACTTTCTTTTATTTAGTCATACAAATAGAACGAATGATCTTATAAGTATATACGGAGACAGTGATTTTGCTAAAAGATCTAAAATTTCTAAAATTTTACTGGCTACAGATCTGAAAATTTTGTTGGAATATGAAAATAATTATTTTGGAAATTAAACACTGATGAGCACGATGTTGCAAAAAATTTTACTCTAGCAACCAGTTTGAATTTTTAATAAAGTCATTTTGACGATATAACAAAATTATTTTTAGATTTATATTCAATAAAATTTTAGATCTTTCAGCAAAGTGATTCTTTCCGTAGATAAAATTGCAGAAGATCTTGAACATGGAACTGAGAAGTTTTGCAAATAGATTTTCTACGTCCTTATCTATAGCCTTACCCCCGATATGGATGAACAGCTATTCCCCTCGGATTGACCAGTCCATCGGAAACGAGGACTTTGCGTTTCTTTGTCACTAGACTGGCAACCTCAACGGTCGTCTTGCCTGAGTCGGTCCAGAAGATGTTCCTCGAGACCCAATCGACCGACAGTCCCTCAGGACTGCTAACTTTCGGAATAAATGTCTCTGCTATTGATCCGTTATAAGATAGTTCGACTATCCTGTTGCCTGTGAGATAGATTGCGATTTTATCTTACAAAGCTATCTTATTCTTAGACCGTAATTGCTTTTTCAACTCATTGGCAATCAATAAATGTGTTAATATTAAATTAAATTTTAATTTTATTCATTAAAAAATATATCTGTTAATGTATTATTTTGTGAAATATTTATTTTATTTAAAGATCTTTATAATATTAATAAATTTAGAATAAGATCCATTTGAACATAAATTTACCAGTAATATCGCTGGAGTAAGCTTTGCCACCAAGGCAATCGATATCTAGGGCTATCGCCATTTGTGTATAAGCTATGTAGATCGGATTTCCTGGATTCTGTCGTGTGGGCATGAACGGTATCCGATGCGTAGCCATTCCTTGGTTTACCAGCAAAAAATTGGAGTCGTGCCTCGGCCGGAGTTTACAATTTATGCCGTCGCCAATATAACCATCATTACAAACGCAAGAAATCTGATTTTCACCGGTCGACACGCATTTTGCTTCTGAAGAGCAGATATTCGGATCGTCTTTGCACGAGGATTGTGGTCGACACGTGAAACCATTACCGTAGTAACCCTAAAAATGGTTAGATTCCTGTCATTCATATTTTATACTGTAAATTGTACGAGAAAAAGAGTTACTGCTGCACATTATACTGTCGCATTATTAAATGCGTTATTTAAAAAAAAAGTATTTTACTTTTTACATTTTATATCTTACATTTTCATCCCCTTTTAATTCAATTTTCAAGAATATTTTTATTTTTTACTCTCGGATGAGTATGTCAAATTTTCAAAATGAAAATTTTTAATTTTAATATTTAATTTGCTCGTCTCTCTTTATAATACGTAGTGTGCAATGGCACTTACATACGGCATAATAGAGTATGCGTATGTGTGCATGTTGTATGTGTAACACAAACTCGGTTATCTTATGTGACGACATAATATTCGTCTGTACGCACCGGTTGGCAAATGCACGCGAAATTCGTGGTTGTCTGATTATATGCACAAACTGCGTTTCGGCCACAGTTGTTCAAAACATTACAGCCGATATGATCCTCCACACATTGGCGCATACCATCGCCGTGATAACCGCTTATGCAGACGCATTTATAGCCACCGTCGCTGGACGGTACGCATTGCGCGTTCACGTGGCACTGAGAAAGATTTGTTGAGCAATCGGACGGTACGCATTGATCGTCCATGTCTATGCTGAATCCGGGTTTGCAGGTGCATTCGTAACGCGAGTTCATGGGATGATAGGTACATTGTTCGTTCTTCTCGCATTCGGAATTGTCGTTGCATTCGTCTAAAATGCAAGAAAGCCAAAGGCGAATGTCAATTGTTGTGTTTCACATCATGCGGATTGTAGCGATATATACAAAACACGAATTCTATTCTAATTTGAAATAGTCACTTATATAGTTGAACTTAGAGATTGATCTCGATCGTCAATTTCTCGATTTACATGGTAATGCGAAACGCAAAGGAGGCAATATGTATGCGCATAATGAAGAAAGAGAAAGAAATCGCGTTGACATTTCGAAGTACGTCGTGCGACATGCGCAATGAATGAAAAATTAAAAAAAAAAGTATAGACAGTGAAAGCACCGATACGACTGCATGTTGTTCCTTCGCCTATGTATCCTGGATTGCACACACATCTTGCTATTGGTTCCTCGTACTGACAGGACGCGTTGAGGTCACAGATATCCACTTCCAAGCAGGATACCTCTGTATGAAGAAGAAGTCGTACCGTTGTATTATCGTACATTAACATACCTTTATACTGCTTTCACGAGAAAGAGATTTAAGGCTTTTTCCTTAGAAAAATAGAATTATTAAACAGAAAGAATATTGAAAGGCACGATACATTGCATAACAAATGACGACGTCCTAATAATAAGATTAAAAAGTTTAATGGATATTTAAGAGAAAAGATATAATAGTAGCAATTGTGTGTAAAGGTGACAATTATACAATGTTGCAGAATATTAACACAGTTGAATAAATTATTTTGTAGTTATTTTGCAGCTATAAAATATTAATGTAACTATTATTATTGCAGCTATATATTATTGCAGCTATAATCTATTAATATACCTATTTGTACATTAATTCTACATATAAAACTATAATTGTCACTTGTTTTGCCCTCACCACGTTTTCTCTAAGTGTAATGTTTGAGTAATTAAATTATGTAGAAGATATCCTGAAATTTTTAGATTTTAACAAATATATCGATTTCAAGAAATGAAATGTTTAATGTTCAATTTTTATGATAATTTATATACATATTAAAGCGTGTGCAATTTAACAATTTTTGTTTATTTTTACATGCATAAAAATTTATTTTACAAGTTTATATGAAAATATAATTTTTAAATATGTTGTTGCGGAAAGTTTAACGTGCACTCTCCAATATATTCTTATTAATTATCGCTTACTCTAAGTGTATTTACAAGATGCATTTTGTACGTACCTGTCTTGGTGCATTCCATACCATCTCCCTCGTACCCCGGATTGCAGCGGCACTCGTAATCGCCGGTACTCGTCACGTAGATGCACTGAGCGTAGGGATGACACCTGTTCACCACGTTGCAAGATACTGGACACAAGCATTATGATACATTGCACTGCAGGCAGCGATGATAGCTGATTGTCTCGATAGTGAGATCAAAAAAACTGAACATAATCATGATTTTATAAGCGTGCACTGATATCATGAACTAGTTATTGATTAATTTTATGTTAATTATGTACAAAATATCTTGTGAAATTCGTTAAAACTTAGTTTCTGGGAAATCATATTTATTTTATTTTGTAAAGATATCTAAGCGTAACGTGATAAAAGTTTTGAGAAGAAATATTGTTCCGAAAATATAGATGTCGAGATATTAGTTTAGCACTTTCATCAAGATATCTATATCTATTTTGATGTGCAACCTAAAACGTCTCGAGTGAGGAAACATTGAAAATATTTTCTAAGCGAGATAAGCATCCGTTTTGAAATCAAATTATTCATTCACAAAGAGTATTATGAGAAGGAATATTTTTGCATTATTTATAGCATAAATATTAGCTGTTTAATGAAATGAAAATATTTCAATCACGTTTGCGAAGACAATTTTGTTCCTTCCCAAGAGTATTATACTATAGACACATTTCTCAATTTCCTGAGGTAATCTTCCATCTCGCTATTCACTAAAAGGTTGCGCATCATAAGTTTCTGAAAGTGAGTTTAAGGAGTTGGAAGATAGCGAAACTTTGAGTACATTTATTTACAGAAAGAATCTCTTTTTTACTCGTACTGTATGACGAAAAAATCAGGATGAGTAAGTTTTTTTTTTTTGCGAATTTACACAGTTTATAATAGATTGACAAAACAAACGCTATTAACTGATTTCAATTCTCGGTACTACTATAAAAACATTATTTTAAGTGTTTGAATATGAGAGCCTGCAGGCGTTTTTAATTATGCATTTAGGTAAAAGGTATATCGCGCGTTAATAAAATTAAAACAATTGCACAGAAATAAAAGCACCTCGCGTACCTGACGTCATAAACTCGTTAAAGAGAATGATATGCAGAGCAACTTAATAATCATTAATGAACATAAATAATTTAAAGCTAAGCAGTGAGTGCGTCGTACGCTTAGATCCTGATGGACCCATCGTGTCGTGTCGGTATCCTGGCAGCGGAACGCAAATTCGTTCCAAATGGTCGTAATCGTATCCCAAAGGACATATGCAGACGTCGTCGAAGCATCCAGGGAGCAGATGTGCCGATACTAAAACGCATGGTGCATCGACGAACGATGTTCGTCGCAAACTATTAACGATCGTAATCTCGCACCTTATTAAATATTGATCTTTTGTGGCGTTTTCAAGTTGTTCCTGTTCATTTGCATGCAGTTACCTGCCGTGTGTTTCATTTGCAAATTGTTTTAATTCTCAATTATATTTCACAGTTTTCACTCTTCCACTAAAATAATCCTCGGAAAAAATACAGCATATGTAATGCTTTAACAGACAAATGTTGCTATACCAATACAATATATATACGTCATATAACAATATCAGATTGTCAATGTCTATATACGTTACATTGAGAAAAAAAATTGTTCATTTGATTAAATTAATTTAACAATAATAAATGATTTATTAAGATCGTATATGTGAATTAATTTAATTCGTTTTCATTTCTTTCGATGAAGAATGTATATTGAAATCAAACGTCTCGTACTATTGCTATGCGAACTCTTAGCGTGTTTCCTATTTCTATCTTAAATACATACATTCTGTAAGAAAAAAAATAAAGACAATTAAATTAATTTAGTGAAATGAATAATTTTTTTCTCAGTGTAATCTTTTTAACACAAATAGGAATTTAATCTTTTTAATTTGCAATATTAGTTTGTTACTCTGTTTTCATTTCTCTTGTTTCAGCTATTTCATTATAAATTAATTATTTAATGTATGCAATTATATAATTGTATGTTGTAATATACTAGGAAAAAAATTTTATTGCTTTTAGTTAAATTGTTTAATTGAAATAATTTATTAATAACAACCAAATATTTTATATAACAACAAATTTAGTTGCTTTTGTAAAATAATTTCTCTATTTTATAAATAACAAAAATATTTGTTTATATCAACTAAACAATTCAGTTCTAATAAAATTACAATTTTGTTTGGTAAGTTTTAACCAAAAACTTTTGTTCAATATATTTCAATCACATTTTTGTTGTTACAGCAAAATTTTAATTCATAAAACAAAATATTTTTCTTAGTGTAATTTAAACCGTAAGCTATTAATTAGTATATTAACATAATACATATTACATACATATTATTCTGTTTTATTGTTATATTTTTTTTTACATATCTGAATTGTATCGAATGTTTGGTGTATGCGATTTTTCTGAGGATCTTCAATTTTTAGTGGTATAAACATATCTCAACAGAAAGTATTTTACTGATACTCAATAAATTATTGCTGTGCAATTAAATTACTTGCTTGGTGCTTAGAAATAATTTCTCTAATACATGCCATATGCGCAATAGCTATATGATGCACATTCGAATAACGGAAAAAAATTATGTTGATCTAATCAGAACATAAAATTTTCACGTTTCGGAAAATGGTGCGAAAAGCCATCATACAATTACAGAATTATTTTTCATGCAACTTACAATCTCGATAATCAATTGTCGTATATTCTCCCTCCTGCCTCACGCAGGCACGATTACGGAATTCCCAACCACTCGGACACCAACATACTCCAACCACGCACTGCGGTTGCGGCGGTTCGTCTGTTGTGGTGACATCGGATTCGGAGTAGCACGTGTATCCATCGCCTGTAAATAATCGCATATGTGAATAACAGGTAGAAAACACTTTGCAAATTGCAATATGGTCATATGCGTTTGAAACGACAATCGTTATGTTCAACAAAGCGATTGAATCATATTTCGCGGCCATTCAGTTTAATTACTCCATTTTCCAGATTATAAAATTTATATATTACTACAGTTGTAAGTCGTAAAAGACGAAGAAGATTAAAAGGAAAAATTGTGAATTTAGATATTTTCTATATATACAGTGGACAATATAAGTAATTCGCGACAAATAAATTATTTTTTCAAATAAAAAAATTTTTTGCAATTATAAATGTATATTTTTTAAACACATATGTATATGTATTAATAATTATACATTATATATACAAATATATATATATATATATAGAAATTTTTTGCCTAGCGTTGATAATTCCTAAAGAAAACAAATATATATATATTTTCTTTAGGAATTATCAACGCTAGGCAAAAAATTTCTTTGAGCTTTTCTACTCACCGACGTAACCAGGCATACAAACGCACACGTGTTTCTTCTTATTCCCATCGGAAATACAGAGTCCGTATGGCGAGCAGTTATCCTCCTCGTTACAGGGTGCTGTAAAAGTACAGTTGCTTTATCAATAAAAAATATCATCAATGTTGTCATTATTAACATTTTTTCATAAATTATATGAAAGATTTTACCATGCTGAGAAGGAGAACATCCCTGTTCTGTTTCCTCGAAACCTGGCATACAGGTGCACGTGGGTACATTTCCAATCATTGCACATTGCTCATAATTTCCACAGCGAGTATCTTCACAAGATGGCAATCCTGTATTATGGATAATAATACGATATTAGTTAATGTTTATAAATAAATAACTCACGAAAAATATTAATATAATTGAATATTTAATATATGAATGTTTTATATATTATTTTCTTAAATGCTTTAAATTTGAAAATGAATATTGAATAATTTAAAAAAGTCCTTTAACGTCTGATAATATTTAACCAAAATATTTATAATAAGAATAAGATAAGAATATTATCAGACGTTAAAATGATTCTCGCCACTATCAGCAGTAAGAATTTGATCGATTTAACAGGATGTTATCGCAATACGGTAACTGTATTTTAAGATATGAGATTTATCTATATTTATTTTAAAAAATTAATGAAAGTGCACTTACTTTCACAGATACGACCGTCTCCCGTAAATCCAGCTCTACATTGGCACATATGGCTACCTTCTTGATTAATACATTGAGCGTCTGGAGAGCACATATGGTTACCGGCTGTGCATTCGTTCACGTCCACACAAATCGCACTACCGTCCTCTTCGTATAGATACTGATACCTACCCACATATCGAACAATAATAAAGTAATAAATATCATTAATATACATATATTCATTTGAAGAATTATTATATCGATACATTGACCAACATCTCATTTGCCTACAAGCACTATTCTTTGCTTTAAAATAATAACAAACAATTATCGATAATTATTATTTTTTGAGAGAAAAAAGTGTAATTGTAATTAGTTATTTTTATAAAGTAACTTTAAAAATTCTTGGATATACTCACCCTGCGTTACACACGCATCTAAAACTGTCTCCATCAACCACGCAAGAGCTATGATCACCGCAAGTCTGTCGTCCTTGAATACATGGATCTTCCTCTTCAAGGGGTGCTATTTTAGTATTGACGGCGAATCGAATGATGCCCTCGGTGTTCTCGTAAGCAGTAACACCCCTGAAAAACTTTAGTCTAGTCGTGTCGTCTTCAGGATCAAAGATAGCGTACGGACACTCCTGATAACTGATTATCTGATCCAACTTGAAGTTGATCTCCTTCTCGTCTCCACCTCCATGCAGAAGTTTACAGGTGCGCTCACTTTGGGAACGGATCACTCCTGGTTGGGCACGAGTGTAGAGTTCGTCATAATCGCCGTAGTCTACCCTGGTGTCTCTCTCCAAATGCGGTACCGAACCTGTGATTTCTGCTTCCATCTTCAGCTGACCGAAGACGTCCAATCCGAGATAATTGCTGCGTATCGTCACTTTGTCACCGCTCAACGGGAAGTTTAGTTCCGCCGTGTGATTGAATAAGCCGCCTACCCGTGAAACACGCTCGTATGAGTACCTGTGTAATTGTAAACCTGCTTTCCTTCGGCAACATTGTTATGACATTCTTTTAATTTTTCAAGCTCATTAATAAATTGTAATACTACGAGAGATCATACGTACAATCATTGATACTATTTAACAAAATGTACATTGTATGATATACAGTTTTCCGTTAATATTATACAAACTTTTTAGTGCAAAAAAAGAAATTGTTTTTTAACGTATTTTAGAACATTGAGTTCCAAAATAATCTGCTACCAAAAAAATTCCATCAAATTTCTAAGATATAGTAAATCAATTTTTAAGATATAATTATTAAAATACGTTTTATTCCAAATAATTTGAGTGCGACAAATATTGAACAAGAATGTCTTTATCAGAATTTAATGATAATTAAGAAATATTATCATGTATATATCTATATATATTGGGATGAAAACATGTTAA
>Ga0157364_1006349_pt1 | contig 12133 bp, 4 predicted proteins | sample AttsexASBM2_FD_111476 | JGI IMG/M metagenome (GOLD analysis project Ga0157364, IMG submission 111476) | Fungus gardens microbial communities from leaf cutter ant in Ribeirão Preto, State of São Paulo, Brazil - Atta sexdens ASBM2 | ecosystem: Host-associated > Fungi > Mycelium > Unclassified ...
CTTATAGTATATTACTTATAGTATATTACTTATAGTATATACTTATTATTATTTGTAGTATACTTTTACTTTTACTTTTATTTATAGTTTACTTTTAAAAGTATAGTATAGTATACTTTTAGTAAATTACTATTTTGTAATTTTTATTTTATTAAATAATAATTGCTATTTTTCTTACAAAATCTCTAAAGAGACTGTTTATAAAAAGTTTTTTTTTTAACTAAGTATCTTTACTCCTCGAGTTAACAGTAAGCATTTTGGAAATATATTTTTTTATGCAAAGACTCTATAATATTCCTTAATACAATAAAATTCTTTTAGAATATTTGTGTACTCGAAACTACTGCTCTGAAACTATCACTCTTCGAAGTTATGCGAGACCGTGTCTTACAACAAAATTATCTCCTACAGTCTCGGATTACGTAAAGATATATTCGAAATTTTCCGGGAACACCCGGTATATTTTTGTTGGCTGCAATGCGTATAGGGAGGGGATATCTACGCGGAGAGCGTACAGGGTGAATCAGCACGCATGCATTTCGGCCGACGGAGTGGTCCTCGTCAAACGGAAGTGTTTCGCGTTGACTCAACCGTGGAAGCTATGGTAGTGTGACGGTCTAACGTGCTCGTATCGCTTTAATTCTGTTGGAACAGGTGCTTACGAAAAACAATCGCATTACGGATATGTTCGGGAAGAGTGGCGTGACACGTGGTAAATATTACAACCTTCTTTTTTAATAACAAAGGTGTTTATTTAGAAAAATAAATTATCAGATATTTTGAAGTTAAAAGATTATTGAAAAGAGCTTCGATATTCTTTGACGATATTCTTCAATAAGTTACAATAAAATCGGAGCCAACGGCTCCGGATATGTGCAAACATGAGTGTTTTGTCTGCAATTCCATCGCGCAATCAGCAGCCGGAATTCTAGGGACTAGATGTTCTATTTCCGACACCGAGCATCCCGAAACAGGGGCAGGTCCAATTTCTGTCATGGCTTGACATAACTGTCTCTTGGTCCATTTTTACACAAGTACGAAGTAACGGAATTTAGCGTGTGTAGAAAACCAAAAAGTTTAAACGTATCTATATCTAACACGTTATTGCTTATATACATATATAGTGTTTCAAAGTATCCAAAGTGATAGTCTTGATTAAAAGGTGTGGATATAATTATCCGCAATTAATAAAATATTTCTTATTTTTAAATAAGCGATCATTATGAAAACAAATAAATTTACCGATAAAGAAATTCATTTATAAAAAGCCAGAATATACACGTCTAGAGAACTATTACATTATTTTTAAATTCCATCTTGCAGTTATAAATACTTTCTAAATATAAATGTGTAAAGAGTTTAAAATTAGATCTCTTTTATAGTCATCATGCTCATTTATAGTCAAATTCAAATATAATTTGATTATGGAGTAATTTTATCTTCTTCTCAATTATTTGCCTAGAACCAATAATTTGATCGCGCTCAAAGACGGATTTCCTCGGAGAGGATTTGCCGTTTTGGTCGCGTTACAGCCGTCGAAGAAATACCGCGAGGATTTCTCGAACCGTAGCTTATAGTTATTTTAAACGTTGTTGCCGCGAGCGATCGCACGGCGGATTCGAGCTCGCATTGCGAAAAAAAAAAAACAGCCAGCTGTTTTGCATGCCCGCGTAGATCGAAAGCGACTGTTCGCGCGGAAAGATTCACCGCCCAGATTAAATCGTGGAAGATACAGTTCCTCGTCACGACGCCCGCTCGAATGGAAAGGCACCTCGTACGTCTGGGATTAGCTATTAGTTGCAAAGGACTCTCAATGCATAATACATGATAGAAGGCAGAGGGGAGTTTCCTGATGTCATTTTATGTAACGGCAAAAGGAAAGATGAAAACGAATGTCAGGAACATGCCGTTCTCGCGGGTTGATGCTCAGTTGATGCTCGTTGTAATTCAAACGTGCGATGTGAGATCAACAATTAAAGGGTGTATCTTAACGTATTTTACAAAAAGTGCTACTTGTGAATAATAAAAATGTGATAATAACTTCCAAATGAATAATTAATACGACAACATATTATTCTAGCTTTATTTTTCTTAAAAATTTAAGAAGGTTAATTTTAAAATAAAAAAAAAATGAGAATTTAATTTTCTCTTAAAATCGTTTTACATATTCTTATAAAATAAATTTGATTAGTTGTATATGCAACTCTTCACACGACACCCTGTACAGACGCGAATAAATCCGACTGCCAGAAATCTAATTGGACTGCGCAGAGTGACTCACAACCGTTGCGCTTTTGGCAGAATCTGGCTGTGATGAGATGGCAAGGTATCACTGCACGAAGCACCAACAAATGACAAAATGAAAAGAAGAAAATCCGCGTGACATTTATGATGATCCGTCCGATTGGTCTCCGCAATTATATCCCATTCAAGCGTGCACTCTTCATGCATGCTTCTGTCGGAATCGCCTTACGCGATTTACGATCCTTTCGCTGTTTTGTGCATCGCCCGCAGACGGACGCGTTCGTTCGATTGAGGACTTGACACATTTGAAACCAGTAATACTGACTAATCGTCGAGAACCGCGAGACAGTGACGCGTCTGCCCTGATTCATTCAACAGTGACACGACGTAATGAATTAGCGTGGAATCAGCACACGCAGCCATAAATGAGCGGCCACTCGTTAAACTGTTTTTGCCATTGATATAGGAAGTTCGGATTAAACGGAGTTTAATATTTAAATAATAAAATTAATTATATACACATAAAATGTAACGTAATTTATAGAGCAGAAATATCGTATCTACGTTTCGATCGTAATAATCCTTAAAAGAGAAAAAGATTTCTCAGATTAAAATATTCCAAACGGAATTGATAAGTTACAGACACACCGGATTTATACAGAAGTTTCTACGCACAATTTGATCTCGTCATACTCCTGGAGAGCATTTCCGCGAATATATCATCAGACATTTTCACACCTCCGTGTGTACTTTTAAGAGAATCGCCGAAAACTCTCTGGCTCTCGTTCAATCTACGTAAGCGACCGCGCAGCACTTATTCAGAATCCCGGATATACATACAGAGAATCCCGCTAGAATAAGGCACACGTTCTAAAGCTGCCGCGCGTAAATTTAGGCACAGAATCATAAACCTAGTACGCAAAACACACTCGCTGCCTTTGCGTTCCTTGCACGTTCGAACAAACAAGAATGATTTTGATCTGAGCGAAAAAAACCACAAATCAATTCAAGATAATACTTAAAATATTTATAATTATAAATGAATACAAATAGAGTTTTTATAATTAAATGTCTTTTACAAATTAAATCAAGCATAAGAGCCAACACTATTTAGAGACGTGGGTGTATAAATTTTAATAAATATAATTACTGACGATATTCCAATGCGGGTTGAAACGTTTATTTTTTAATGTCAAATAAAATTTATATACAAATAAATATAAATTTATATTCAATAAAATTTATATAATGTTGATTCTTATAGCATTTAATTACTTGATTTATATCTTGTAGAGTTTAATCTTATTTTTATAATAAGTGAATACATTTAAATATGTTCAGTTTTTCTGTGAATATGCATTTCACGCACGTTATCTAAATTATTCTAAGATTAATCTGTCATTAAAATTCAAGCGTTAACATTAGAACCTAGAATACAAATTCCGAGAATCTATGAATAATAACAGAAACTGACAGGTTAACAAAGCTAACGTCAAAGAAAGCCCATGAAAAATGGCAAGAAGATTCGCTATAGTTTTTAGGCTTATTATATTTTACTGGTTCCTGGGATCACACATTGGTCTGCTTAGATACGCTTGTTCATCGTCTTATTTCGATCTGTAATGCGTCACGATCTTAATAATGAGTCGATGAGTCGAAATACAGAAGCCGCACTCGTTGAAAAGCTGATGTAACGGTCTATCGATTAGAGAAGTATGCCGCAGACGGTGGGGCTGCAATTAAAAACGACGTGAAGAGTCGATGCATCCCTTTCCCTCCGTCGTTGTCAACGCATTCCGCGCGAATCTCTGCATCATCGTCTTCCGTATCGTTGCCTCCGATGGTCGTCTTCGATGCGTTAAATCAGTCTTTCTCAATTGTTATATGTATTATTTCTTCGAATTAATTGTCCATTCGATTCCGGTCAACGTCACTTCTATCTCAGAGATCATATGATTTTAATGCAGACTGATTACGTTGGACCAGCAGAAACTTAATTAGAATTAATTAATTAAACAGAAACGTAAAACGTAAAACGTAATTAATTTTTATTATCACAAAAACGTGTCTTTCTTTATATTTTTTATATCATCAATTTTTTTTTATTATCAATGACAATGAATCACGCGGTCGATAACCGAGCGTTATCTGACGCTTTTGTATATAACGTTGTATAACGTTGTCATAAAACGTTCTCTCAGTCAATTTTAGATCTAATCGATCATCTCAAGGTGTGCCTATAGCACATCGATCATAAACGCCATAAATCAAGAATTCGTGGCATCGTGAATTTACGTAAGCGCATTACAAAATTATGTTTTTTTTTTATCTTTGTGTGGAGCTTTTTCACAAAGAAAAAAATTTTTTAAATCTTTGTTTTCTAAGGATTTTCTAAGAGCTCAATGAATTCGATTCTTACTTCAGAATTCTAAGATTCAAATTTTTTAAAAATAATCTAATTATCGTGAAACTCGATTTTAGGAAATTCTTAGTATCGTAAAAGGATAGTATAATCTTTAATAAGGATTTTAAATCACTTACAATCAAAATCTGAAAATTAATTTAGAAATCAGTACTAAGTGTTTATATAACATTGATAGACTTCAAATAAAGCAGTAAAGCTTATTGTAAATACTTGAAGTTTTTACTTCGCAATAACAAATTTCTTAAAAACTGAGTTTTATGGTAATTATATTATTTTTTATAAACTCTGTCTACTCCTATTTTTATATTATATTGTACTTTTATATTATATAATACAATATATTTTTGAACTTTAAATACGAATATCAAAAAATTAATCTGTGGATCAAGTTTTATGAAAATCGAGCATGCAATTTATATATAAAATTATAAAGAGTGTGATTTCAAATGAGATCGCCAGTTCACAGAAAGTAATAATTAATACTAATAATTAATACTTAATAAGTAAGTGTGATTATTTTCTTCCTTTAGAAATCTTGCTTAAGCGATAGCATATTTTCTGATCCTGTGATTTGTACAAGCAATCTTTGAAAACGGTTTTTCACATCGTTGTTCTGCCATAATTTTTCTGCTGCTTATTTCGCGACGATAGTAATCGCCGATCTTCTTGATAAATATTGCTCTTCCTTAATTTATGAGCAGTCCAGGCCATTAGGCAGTTTGTCGATGTCGGCCTTTTGCTAGAAATTACATCACTTGACTTGACTGAGCTGTGATTTTGTTGCCCCACGATTATTAATATCTTAATGAGTTTTACGAGGATGGATGGAAAGAAGCAATGCTTTGTCGGTGGGATCCACATTTTCATCTCATTCCGAGATGGGAATGAAATTAAATATTCGAACGAATTTATTCGCTATGCTCATGAAAATTACATACTGAACGAAACGGAAAGGCATGATATCACCTTTACATGTTTGAACGCTATTAATCGAATGCCGATATTAACGTTCTCCGTCATCCATGAAATGGACGTGGCCGATGCGTTTCCATGCAATATTTGCTCGAGTGTAAAGCTGTTAATGCATCCAGTGCAGCTATATCATTGCTTTCTTCGCCTTACTGTCCTGCCCATTTCATATATTACTTATAAGTTATAAGAACGTTTGATTTTTATTTCATTCATGTTTATGTTTACAAAACATTATATTGGATCATATTATTGCATCAACGGAAACAACCTTGTGCCATAACATATAAAGACCGCAGAATCTTCAAGTGTAATACCCAAGAAAATAATTTATTTCAACGCGTATACGCGCATGCCAAATTAATTATATATTCTTTATTAGTAATTATTTTTACAGTTAGTAATTATTTTTAATAAGATTAATCGTTGCTGCCATGGATATTAATTATATGGCGCGGTGAATTTTTCTCGGTTGCACCGCAACTTTTCTTCGCTTCGCCGCAAAATTATACCATCTTGTCGATGCAATCTAATCGCATCTTCTACGCAAAGAAATCGCTTTCCGCGATGCTTGCCGATTCTTCCGTCATCGTACGTGCGCACATGAACGTATGTTACCGAATAGCCATGATTTAATCTAAGTTCTCGATCGTTGTACATTTCGCGTCGGTCGTCACGAATTGCCAATAAATGACGATGAATATTTCACATTATTGAACGAATCAGCGTGAGTTTTATCGATCTGGACCGATCGATAACCCTTGCAACGCGGAATTCGCGCGCTGTCAACGTCAGCGTGTTCCACTTCCTGAGCGTTCGTTCTGTCCGCAAGCGCGTGATCCGCATGGCGGTAAAGTCACGCACGCGTGTAAAATCTCCGAGTTTACTCCCCTCGTTACTCGCCTTTGTGACCGCCCTATGACGCATTCGAAAGATTCGTCGACGCCTCGAGTGAGTCGTGGGTGTTCGTTTGCTGACGCAGTACATTGCATGGAGAACCGCGTACGTTCGTGATCGCAACATTGATAACGCATTGACGGTGCGTGCACAATCATCAGCTAACATGATCACATAATAAGCGGACTCATTAAAAAAAAACCTCATCGCGCTCTCGTGAAATTTCAAACTGGGCGTTGTAGGCGGAGTAAGTAGGTCGATTTCAATGTAGTGGGATTGACTTCGCTACTGGTAAATCGTGAAATATGTTTGCGATACGCATATGTATGAAAATTATTTCTTACTTCATTTTATTTTATATAAATGAATAAAAGAATCCGTATAAGAACGACTTGCGTTAAATAGAATCATGTTCGTAAATTAGGATAACGGGAGCAATAATAAGCATAATACGAAGTAAGTCTGGTGAAAGCGGCAGCAGCAGTAGCGATAGCTGCGCCTCTTTTACAATGTAATAATTGTTTTAAGGAGGGTCTGCGCGTTTTCATCTCGCCGCGTTAATACGAGGGTCCGTCTGGTGTAATCGACTTATCAATTGCCGTTGATTTACGAAGATATGTGTGCGCACGCATCGTCGATCCGGGTGGCATACTACTTTTTTATGCCTTTTGTGAACACGAGAGAAGCGGTCGAAGGATCTTCGTCCTTCCGTACGAGCGCAACCAGTCGTGTTCGCGAGTATCGTTGATTGACTCGCGTCGGGTAATTAACCGCGTTCACGGCCGTGTAATATACACTGGCAGAGAATTTATATCCATTCGTGAGACAAAGAGCTGACGGGAGAAATCGCGTTCGACGCTTCATGATTGTGCAATTGGCGAGTCCTTAATTAAACCTATGCGTCGTCGTGCCAACGATCGTACGACTAATTTAAGACGGCACGCCTGTGCCAGCGACCGCATTTAAAAAAAGAGACCGACTCGGAAGTGCAATGATCGAATTAATTTTTCTCCACGGTTGAAAGTTATCAGTGTATCCAGAGATCTTTCAATAAAAGTCTGGATATCAACCAAAATTTTGTATGCAGGTTAGTAATTTTAACAAAAATCTGCGAGAGAGAAGGACATATATTTCTTTCTTTTTCTCATTTTGTTCTCTCTCTCTCTCTTTCTCTCTCTCTCTTCCTCTCTCTCAAGAAGTGTTAAAACATGGCGGACCAATAAAAAATAACTTTCTCATATTCAAATTTTTATTAGAGAATTTTTGGAATGTTAAACTAATATATATATAGGATATCCTGCAATTTTTGGCCAGTGCTTTTGTATAGATAGAGCAGACTAAACTAAGTTGAAAAATCTTCTATCATTTTGCAATTTTCGCAATAATTAGCAAGATATTAATTATTAAAAATTGCCGAATATTGGTCTTCAATAATTTTTTATTCAAATACTATCAACTTTATAAAAAAACAGCAAGAGACAAAAGATTTGTTATAATTCATTATTTTATTGTATTTCTTGTCTTAAAATATGATATTGTTTCAGTGTCACTATATGCAGTTTTTTATCTCGTAAAAATTAATAATAAAAGTTCTGTTTAAACATACTATACATATAAACTCTGTCTTAACGTACTATATAAAAAAATTGAAATTGCAATTACTTGCAATGGTATTCGATCCAGCATCAACTAACTGTGACACTGCATCAGTATTATAATTTCTCAGCAACTATAACATATAAAATGTAATATAACACATATTATATGAGTTTTTCATTTAACATTGTTTCATTACATTGTTGAGTAAGAAATTATAATATTGATATAATATTACTATTTTTTATTTGGTATTGCTTAGAATGATAATATCTTTGGAATCTTAATCAGATTTGGAATACTACTTTGTAGTTTTACAATTTACATGTATTAAAATATTATTTTATATTTCGTGTAATAATTTTCTTCGCGTTATACAATTTGCGTATAATTAATTCATGTATCGAGCAATCTCTTGCCCGCGTTGAGGAAATTGTCCAAAGATATCATCATTGGCGCGACGGTATGCGTACCATGCGTATTACGTCCTAGGCGGCTTCCATCGTTATTATGCGAATGTAGGCCTGTAGGAGCGTGAAATAATGCAAAACCTGTTACGCGAATAATGTCGCGCACAATAACCTCAGAGAAAACGCAGGTTCATCCGTAAGTCTACCGCGATAATCGCAAAACGGAACTTCACCGACAATGCAATTTGCCGTGCATCTATCACGATGCTGGGAATACAACAAAAAATGCCACTTGGGAACATATAGATACTAGTTCAGAGATCGAAATCGGTGTAATCTCGGCGATCAGCGATTTCTATGTTACAAACTCACTACGAGAACAAATTCAGGGTTTTATGATTGGAGTTCTTTTCTTTTTAGCATTAACCAGTTTCTTCCACTCTGAATCCATAATCGCAAAATGTAATCACTTAAATTTTATATGATTGGAAAATATTTTATATATTTTATATATATTTTAACATTAGAATGATAACGTTATTAAAATTAATGACAGACTCTAGATTATTCAACAAATCTACAAACACATGGCAGTAATATACAGCGCATTAAATAATATTACACAAAATGTAAACTATCAAACGATTATTATGAGATTTATTATAAAAATCGCTTATCACAATACGGCCTGCCTGATGAAATAATTTATTGAGTTTAAACGAATGAAACACAGGGCTTAAAGTTGTACTGGAATATGACTTTAGTTTCTAGCGCCAACATCTGCACCACAAATGCGAGTAATTCTCGTATCGCGGCATAAGAGCGCGATAATGTTGCGAACGAAGTAGTATCGGTTGCAGAACGTGGCGTAAGAACTAGAATTTACGGTTGCGATTTGCGATTGTTCCTCGTATATAATCGGGTTTCCGTCCGTTAAGTTCGATTCTTAACGCGAGCGCGCTACAATACACCGATATTGCATGCATTCCACGTATAGATGGTCAGAAACGTGATAAACAGGTTTCTCTACAGCAGTGATGTCCGGGTGTATCTGGGAAAAGAAGACGACTCGTGAACATAAGATATTCGCCAACTTGTGGCAGGTAAAATTAACAGCACGTTTGCGTTTAGACGGCAGTAATGAAATAACTCGTCGGGCAAAATTCTAGGCAGCGAATTATTTTCTCGAGTCAGATCGAACCTTCCCGCAGCCTCGTCGTGCTTGTACTAAAACCTATCGCGTGAATCATCGCAACCAGTTAAGTTAGGCAGAAGTTCGCCTCAATAGGCGAAATCAACTTCTATCTGGCTATCTGTTATCAGATTTTTACGATGAGCATGATATGAGAAATCGTTAAAAGAAATAGTTAATTCGAAATTACTTGAGAACTTTGATGATTGAAGGTAATGTAAATTAGCTTGAATATGAGTTGAAACTGTTAAACATTCCAAGTCGATTGCCTTGTCTTTTGCTGCAACTATGTTGTACAAATCAGTGAAACGTGCAAGGAAATTCTGTGCGACGTGGGAATTAATTAAATTGAATTTGCATTTAGCCGTCAATTAAGCTGTCGAAAGTACGATCTTGGAACAAATATAGGTGAGACAAATATAAAGTGAATATTATATTGAAAATGTGCTCGAGATGTAAATCGATATCTTGGCAGATATCGAATATTCATTCCAATACGCCGATTTCAGGCGTTCGACGTGCCTTCGTGCTGCTCGATCGTTGAGAATACGAGTTTTTCACACCGTTAAAGCTTCATCAATACTGAATCGAAGTGCTATGTTAACCATCTGGTATTAAGTATCTCGACATCCGATTCATTTGCTCATCGAGAAATCGAGGACAGGCGTCTATTTATACGGGTGGCTATTTGGCCCGAACGCTTAAATCTACTTCTTAAGTTCGGCGAGTCGCACAGATCGGGAGGCCACTTGAAGATCTCTTCTAGTTTGCGTGTCGCGCTTCAAAAGCTCTTTTCATCTTCCATCATATGTTTAATCACGTAGCATCAATTATATAATTAAAAGAGCTTTCTAATAGAAACTTTTTAATGCATAGTATGCTATAAAAAAATTAAACAGATCCCTAGTAGAAATGTATGGTTTTAGCAGTCACTAGAGACAATTACACTAACTCTATAACTCTAGTAACTGAGAAAAAATTATTTAGGATCCCAATCTAGATATAACGCTTTGCTTACTGCGCAAAATCTGAATTCATTTACTGAACATACAGAGTACAATAAATAGTTCTATGCAATAATTTAATTAATTAATTTATTAATACTAGATAACAACTAAGCAGTTCTACTTATGACAAATTATTATGGTATATTATTAAATCAAATTTTTTTATGATAAGACTCAGTATAGAAGATTCAATTTCGAATTTTTTTCTGATTACGTTAATCTTGGTAATAATAAACAACTTTACAATTTCTACGTTGTTGAACTCGCTTCGCAAGTTTCAAGAGTACGTTTATATCGCTGCAAAACTCTGTTCTTCGCTGCAACTTTGTGCAATTCTCCATTATGTTATGCATTGTCAGTTTATCAATACCATACATTTTGCTTTGCAAACATGTTTCGACATTTAAAATATATAAATCTTCCAACATATAATCAAATTGGCTTTCTCTATCCCTTTTTTCTTAAATTTTTTTTATTAATACAACGATTGATCGCGATTAAAGATGGAAAGGCAGCTCGCCCTCTAAGAAAGCAGCGGTAAATGGAGTACAAGGTATTCTCTCATAGTATCTGAAAGAAAAATGCGACTACCACCGACTGCGAAATCAACTTTCTTTCGCGGACTTCGCTTCTCTCGTCCACGCGAAGCGCCGCACGCTTCATTAATTCACTCGTGGCATAACGATCGTGCGTCGCGCGTCGTTGAGTCCGAGTCTTCGTCTATTTTGCAACCTGCAACCACCCGCATTCTTCCGCGTCGTCCAGCATTTTTTATGAAATTTCCTGTCACGTACGAATGTCCGAACGAATTAGCTAGATTGCGAATGGAATACGAGCTCTTCCATTTGTTCGCATATAATCAAGTTTCGAGATATCAGCCCTTTGATGTCTTCCTCATTTATATGAAAGCTTCTATTAATTTTTAACTCATTTTTTTCTTGTAAAAAATTGACTACATACATCTCCAGAAAATTAGTTATTTTTTAATTACTAAACAGAGTTAATATAATGTTCAATGTTAAAAAATGTATGAATTTTCTATCAGGGTATTGACTTCTTTTAATGTTGGATTTTAAATAATTTCGTAACATATTGCAAATTAAGTTAATTAAGTTTAATTAAAATTATCTTAACATTAAACAAACGAAAGAATAATGAAGAAAATATACATATATATAGAAATAATATATATAGAAAAGAGAGATGACTTGCGCAGAGCAGATTGAACAAATAAGATACTACGTTGAAATTTAATTAAATTTTTTTTATAGAAGGTATTACGTTCATGTCAGTGACGTAGCAGTTTCAAATTTTGCAACATGCTTTCCGCTTCTCGAAGCGAAAACGCATGTCGCGAGATAATGCGCGAGCGCGTGGTGCAACGCATGCTTGC
>Ga0157364_1006350_pt1 | contig 12133 bp, 4 predicted proteins | sample AttsexASBM2_FD_111476 | JGI IMG/M metagenome (GOLD analysis project Ga0157364, IMG submission 111476) | Fungus gardens microbial communities from leaf cutter ant in Ribeirão Preto, State of São Paulo, Brazil - Atta sexdens ASBM2 | ecosystem: Host-associated > Fungi > Mycelium > Unclassified ...
AAAAATATATATATATATATATATATATATATATATATATATATATATATATATATATATATATATATATATATACATATATATAATATTTTATATATGTATTGTACACATATTTTTAAAGTTTTAGATTTTGTTTAAGAAATATTTGTTTGAAAAAAAAATGATAGGTCGATGTCGATAACCTCTCTCCTTCTGCTATAAAAGTGCTTTTTATATTTTTGGTCAAGGCTACAGTTTCAAATATAATTTCATGTAATTTTTAATAAAATAGTTTTTTATCATATTTTTCTCTGATATATAAGATAAATTACGATATTAGGATAAACAATATATGATCGATACGAAAAAAGAAAAACGGACGCAAACTCGGTAATCACGGAGATTAGCATCGGGGAGAATAAAATGAACATTCAGTTCTATATCAGCATTCAAATATGTGCGTTCCCACTCTATCCTGGACCAGAAAGTGCCGTTATATGCCACCGATGTTCATCGGTCGGGCGGAATTTAATGCCATGAGGGGTTAACAATCTCAAGATCGTTGCCAATTCGGTTCTCGTGACCTCCGGACGATTTATCGATTGAGAAGGAAACGGTGATCGCTCTCGATCGAAAGATTTCCCATTCCGCTTAATCCCCTCTAGTCGGCTGTGCCGAAAGTCGCATGGTTAATTTCGCACACGCGTATCCCGACCGCGAAATCGATGCGATATCGAAGATCGCGACTGACTGCGTTAGCATTACCAGTTCCATCGTACCGTAGTAAGGGTACTCTTACCCTTACCTCCGCGCCGTTTAACCCTCCGCGGCACTAACCGTCCGGGCGAGAGAGGGTTGCTCTCGGCAAGATGCTGCCGCCGGCAATAACCGGTAACGTATTACCTCTTCTGGTCGGTTGAGCGCATTTAGATCGCCTATTTGGCAAGGCGGTGGAATAACTTTGCGTTTTACTCTCACGCTACTCCGCGCCGCCGCCACGAATCAAGCGCGAGAGAACCGCGCCAACCGGCAAGTTACGATGCGCGGCTCGGTTTAGTGCGAGGTCAGATTTAAGGGTTGAGGTGGTTTATTTCAAAACGAGGCCTCTACGTCTAAAAACAGCCATTCTATTCTCGGCAAGCTTATTCGGAAGCATCATAAAATTTAAAACAATAATATTTTGTCCTCTTGAAATATAATTTTCAACGTAAACTTTTAACATATAACCTCTATTTCCGTCTCTCTCTCTCTCTCTCTCTCTCTCTCTCTCTCTCGTTTAGAATTTTTTTATTTTTGTAAATTTTTTATTTATGTTGTATTATTTCGTATTATTTTTGTTATCGTTTTCTTTTTTTACTATCTTTTTTACTTGTCATTTTTTATATCCTTTAGAGAGAATAAACGCTTTCATCTCTCTCTCTCTCTCTCTCTCTCTCTCTCTCTCTCTATCTATCTATCTATCTATCTATCTATCTATCTATCTATCTATCTATCTATCTATCTATCTCTCTTTTTCTCTCTTTATTCATAATATTGAATATAATTCTGACTCTTGATATTAAAAACTCATATCAACCTAGTTTGATACTTGCAAAATCTATATGTAAATGTACGTTGTTTTAAAAATTTAAAGCAACATACATTTAAAACAATCATTGTAAAAATCTACAGTAATTTTCACATATTTAAAGACCAGGCAGTGATCGGAATTCATATTTAACTATCGAAGATAAAAAATTTATTGTGCTATTTGATTTAAATTGCTATTTTAAGCTTTCGCTTAAATTAATCAAAAGTGCTTCACGTTATTGTTTAATGTCGAATTTCGCCAAGAATTAGGACCCTGTGATCGTATTGGATTGTTAAATCGAGTCTAGTCTATTATCGAGAACGACGCGCAGCGGCGAAGGACTCGATGGGAGAATTCGGTCGATCCGACTAGGATAAAACTTGACCCGTTTGCGCGTGAATTATTCGCCGTACTCGTTGCAGCCGCGAACCGCAATTACGCGAATTACGCGAGCTGGCAATTCTGATGATCGTTCAGATATGGCTTGCCGCACGCCGTGCTGCGCCGCGCCGATCCGATAGGGCGCTTCGTCTATGACGCGACGATGCGTAGCGGTGATAAGCAGAGCCGGGGATCCGCGTGAGCCACGATAATGGTGTGAAATATATCGATCTCTACTTTGATGGTGACTAGATAAATAAAGAAATTCACTCCGTATGAATTTCGCCCAGTGAGAACAAATGAACGATTTATTACAATTACAATGTTAAATTATTAAACTAATTATTAAACTAACATTAATTGAACCTAATTCGCCATTACACAGTAAATGAAAAAAAATTAATTTGAAAGGAAATAAATCAGTTTTTCGTAACAAATATTAATCATTTATTAGCACATAATATATTAATTCTATATACATAATTATTATTATAGATATATTGATTATAAATATATTCATGACACTCTTTTTATATTAAATTGTAAATTGTAGGGGCGGGCGCTCTGCTATAATGACATTTTAATACAATTACAATTATTAAAAAAGTCTCCAATGCACATAAGAATAACTGTATCGTAAATAAACATACATTGAATTTAAGAATAGTATTATTATAGAATTTATAAAGAATTTATAGAATTTATAAAGTAGAAAAGTCATTTGAAAATATGTTATACATAGTTTTTAAAGTAATAAGTGAAAGATTTTTTTCATTTATTTATGTTCATATATGCATATAACCTATATACTTTTTTTTTTATTTTCCAACTTAACGAAAGATATAAAAAAATCTTCACATTATTTCATCATATTTTGCAAGTACAACCTTTAATGATTTGTAATTCTTATTTCTAAAGCTTAACTGCACTAATGTACCGATATTAAAATTAAATTATATCTTCAGATGCGAGAATTTCGATTTTGCATTGATACATTTTTGAAAACATGAATACATGAATAAATAATAATTATAATTCACATAATGAAGTTTTGTTTATTTATTATATCAAATTTTAATGTGGAAAAGCTTGACAAATAAATTGAAAAAAGTTTAAAACTTCTAATCTATCGCTTTATATTAAAGTTGAATAATCATTGAAAAAAATATGATCGAACAAAAAACATATTTTTGGATACTCATTCAAGTTAACTAATATGTTAATTATGTATATTTAATTTAAGATTCTTAAATATTTTAATAAATTAAATTTATACAAAATTTTAAAAACTACATTATGTATTAAAATATATTTATTATAGCGTAAAAAAATAATTTAAATAATTATTTCATTCTTAAAAGATCAATTATATAATTATTAAATATCAATTAAAAATTTATGCATCAAAATAGGAAATATTTCTTTTCAAATTGCTCACTTGTTACGTGATTATAAGATTTTTTTTATAAGTTATCTGAAGAATTACTAGCTAAAAATAGTTAGCTACTGTTAAAAATTATTACAACATTTCGAAACAATTATTTTTTTCAAGATTTTTTGTACCACTCATACTGGCGAATGCCAAATGTTAAATTAATATTGATAATTTCGCGTTTAACCATTATATCTCAAAAGTAGATAAATTTTCAGCGCTTAGTCAAATAATACAGAAACATTGATTAATCGCCGAAATATTCACGTTTGATATTACCTGAATCGATGCACGTGGTATGCCATATTTGTTTTATTACAAACGTACTTCCAATTCGGCACTTGTTTCCGAGTAAACAATGTCGCATCGCCAAAACCGCAGTCTCTCACAGGGACGTATCAGCATTAATTATACAGGTCCAAACGGTCCAAACATAGATTCTTTGTAACAGTCGAACACGTGTAATTTGTTCAGGACATACGTTACGATCAAAGATATGTCAATCGAACCGATCGTCATCAGAAATTAATTACTCGACCGCATATCGCGTATTTGGTCGTTTATAATGTTAATGTGAATTCACAAGTTGTTCTAACCTTTCTTCACCTTCTTTTCTTTTTTTCTTCCTCCTTATTATTACGTTATAAATAAGTCTCTCTCTCTCTCTCTCTCTCTCTCTCTCTCCCTCTCCCTCATTTCATTTTCAAATTTATAATGTTTTATTACATTAATTTCTCAAAATTTTGAAAGAGATATTTTTCTTAAAATTAATAGCGAATTCGGTCAGTTGTATTACATTAAATTATATATATGCATACTACCAATTGTTATACAAAAACATGAAATTAGCAAAGTTAAATGTAAAGCATTGGAAAGTAACATTATTTGTAATGCTGTTACCGTTTTTGTTATTTTTTTTCGGTAATGATTGTTATACCTTTTTTCGATCCGTAATGGTAATGTTGTTACATTTTCACAGTATCGGGTTCTGCTTTTATCGTTACTTCAATTCCTTGTTACCTTTATAATTATTTAGTAGATTGCATATAAGATTCTTTTTAATTGGCTAGAAATATTTTATAACAGAAATTTGAGTATTGAAAAATGTTTATATTTACTTTATATTTTAAGTTGCATTCTGATAGTCACTATAAATTTTCAATATTGACAATGAATATTAGAATGCACTTATAATAACGACATAATGTTTAGAAACAGTATTTAAAAGTTTATTTTATAAAATCTGTTGTATAAAATCATAATCTAATCTTCTAAAAATAAGTTATGTTAAAAAGTAAAAATATTAATATAAAAAATTAAAGATGTATTAAAAAGTTTAATAAAAAAAAGCTTACAATATAAAGACTTATTGTGATAGAATTTAAATTTTAATATTGATTGTTACAATTGATATATTAATCATTAAATCATTTAATTCTTACTTAAACGTTACAAAAAAAAACAACGGTAATGTTAAGATAATGTTAAGTAATAATAATGGTAACGCGTTACTTTTTATAAAAATTAATGATAGCGGTAGCGCATTATTTTTATGACTTATCTAGCCAGCCCTGGTTAAATGTAAAAGCATATAAATATTTTAAAGGATCAAATACCCAATAATAATATTGTTATTTAATAAAATATACAATATATAAATTATTTCATTGTATCAAAGTAGATTATATTATGCTATTGCATTTAGATATTTTATATAAAGCAGCCTTTGTAATGTATATTAATCCAATGCAATGCGAATGACTGAATTTATCATAAGAAGTATATATATATATAAATTTGTCTTTCATTTTATGGATATAATGTTTGATGAAAAGAAAATATTGTGTCTAATAAAGATTATCAGTTGATTGAATAATAAGATTGTTAAACTGAAACAAGATTGATACAAAACTATTGATATATATACAATATCTCGGGAAAATCCCAATTATGTCACGATCGACGAGCTCTCAGTTCGCATTATATTCCCATTTTCCGTGTACGTGCCGACGACACAGTCGTGGTCGCTATCGATGATGTCGCGCAAAGAGAGAGAGAGAGAGAGAGAGAGAGAGAGAGAGAGGGAGGGGGACCTAGTCAACTTTCTCTCGTTCTTTTCGTGAACTGAAAAATCCCATTTCAATATTTCACGGCTTACGTCCTATCGCTCTTGGCCGGGCGTGCGTCGTTAATACGAAACATCCTTGCGAGTAAGGGAGCGTCGCGACGCGTCGCGATGCCATGCCGTCGCCGACGTCGCCGTCTCTGGGCCCGCCCCGACCAAGCCTGTGGAATGACATATAGATTGCTCTTCCTATCTTGCTTGCGACGAGAGCTACTCCGGAAGCTGCGCGAGGATCGAACCTCCGCCTCTTTCGATCTCGAGACTCACAGTGAATTACATGGCGGCGCCATGCCTCATTGCATGCCAAAAGTCCGTGTACGCGGAATATCGTCGGGGGGGGGACCAATTATCTTCGCCGTTCTATAATGGAGCAATTATGGAGCCGTCGCGTTACACATAGGCATGTCCGATTAGAATTATTAACAGTTTCTTCTCGTCCGGTGTGCGTTTAAGAGAGAAACGCTATGGAATATTAGCTCAGAGTGTAATTTTCTCGACGGAAGGGTCTGCCGCCTTCGTACCGACGTTACCTCCTATACCGATACCCTTGGGGATTATCGGTGTAACGAAGTCGGTGTCATGTTACGCCGCGCGAAGAGGATTCTCGCTGGCTTCCCACCTGTCGCAGGCTTCGTAAAGAGCTGCATGGATACTCTCGAAACTTTTAAATTTATAGACAAATGTTTACTCAGACATGAAATGTATCAGTTCATTGTGGATTTTAAAATCCATTTCGCTCGAAAACGATGCAAAATATTTAAAGAAAATTTATATTTATAGAAAAGCAAATATATATTAAATTAATAAAATTAAGTATTAATATAAATACCTAAATAATAATTACCTATTTTTTTTATATAATCTGATTATTATGATATATATATATATATATATATATATATATATATATAAAATCTAAATAATTTTTTATTAGAGTACAAAAAATTAATCCAAAATGTTGGATTAATAAATTTTTAAAACTTTTAAAATTTTTGAAACTTTCATCAAACATTCTACTAAATCATAGAGCGAAATCCATTGTTCAAGTTTTGAAATGGTCTTAAGTGCTTAATATATCATGAATTAATCAAATATCTTAATATAATTAATCTTAATATCTTAAGATAATTGTTTATGATGATCTTGAAAGAACGATCATGAATACCGGTTATAGAATTATACTGATGAAAGGATTTTATGTAGCAAAATGATAGCACAAGAAATCTATAGATTACTTCTTGGAATTTGAAGAAAACTGACCAAAAAAATCAGGGATTCGCACAGACGATTCGAATGAGAAAACGCATGTTAAAAACGAAGTTTACATAATTAAAGAATCAATTAAAATGGAATCATCGAAAAGGCTGACATATTGTCCGAAAAACTGACATATTCCTATATCTTAAGTCATGATATTGACCCTCCTGTTCCCCGATTTTATAACTTTTAATGATAGTTTGATATATTATCGTTCAGCTTTTTTATCATTTATAATACCTGCGCAACGATACTATAATGATACCACCAGTAAGAGTTAGAATACAGTGCTGCTTCAGAAATTTCACTCGAGTGCACCCAAGTATCATCCTAATAGCACGGGATATTCTACGGATGCCTCAAGGAGTCCCACCGTAAGGACTGTCTGTTACAATCCCAAGATTCATTTAGGATGTCCTGAGGATTATAAAATGAATCTTATTCCACATTTATCTATAGAATAGGAAATCAATAGTCCTGCAGACGTTATAAGATAAAAATTTTAAAACGTTCTGAAGCTTATAGCTTATTTTCATCTTATCTTTAATACAATGTTTTAAACATTCATTTCCTAGAGTATTCAGGACATATTCGAGAATTATGTTCGGATATCTTGTTCGTTATTAAGGCTTTATCCTTGTTTAACATTTGGTCGGGAACAATAAAGATAAAATAATATCAAGGTGAGTGAAACAGGTGTACCTATTATTTTATCTTTATTGTTCTGAACGCAGCCCTAATCGTTCTATATAAAATCTTTTGAGGCTTCCATGGGCTACTTCTATATAGCTATGTTTCACGGATTATGTCTGTGTTCCATTTTTGACATTCCAAGAATGGACATGAACACGAAGATAATCCGCAAAACACATTTCTACATAAAATTTTTTCATCAACAAGATTCTATGACTTACAATTAGTAGAACGTTTGATGTAAGTTTCATATGAAAATTTAATTAGTTTAACATTTTGGACTGATCTTGCATACCTTTTTATATCTCAGAATCTCAAATTTAATTTAAATTATAAAATAGTGTAGTTCTATAATAATCAGAAGATCTAAAATTAAGATCAAGAATTATTAATACTTGAAATTAAATTTGAAATATTTTATGTTTACTGTTCTGCGCCGTTGCAAGTGAAATATAAAGCAATGTAAGGATAATAAGCGACAGAAATAGACAAAAAGAAAGGTGATCTGTCTATATTATTCGATATTTCGAGCAAACTGTCTTGAAGTCGTTTATACTGCCTAGCTATATGAACGATCGCGTCTGCCATTTCTAGAATTACATAGATCAAAGTTTCATAAATGCGAGAGTACAGTAATGCCGTCGCGTCGATATCTGTCAGTTAATTTCGATATGCATATGCTGTCTTTCGCTGTATCGATAGCAGTGGAATTCAGCAGGAAAATTGTTGCTCCGGGGCACGTTTTAGTGCACGCCGAAAAGTTACGTCTACAACAGCGCAAAATTGAATTAGCTCTGAAGCTCCGGGCTGCAAGCTTCAGGAGCAGATAACCTTTGAATTATGCAGTCGTTGTTGTTCTCGTGTTATTCGATCAAAATTACAACCTCACATTCTGCCGTATCAGTTATTTAAACTCTCTGGAAAGGCACATTATTCACAGCTCCACAGTGTACACAAACGCTTTGAACTTTCGCATGTCAAATTGATATCTAATGCTCCACATGCAAAGCCTCACTTTGAATTGAATCCAGCTGAAATATAGTGTTTCCATTTAACAGTTTTACGTTTTTTCTCTGGAATTTTATATTTTTTATAAAATAATTAATATCAATGTATAAATGAAATTTCTATAGATCGAACAAAAATGACGTATAAAGTATTATATCCTGTTTTATTCATTGATTTTTATTTATAAGGAAGGCATCATAATTGTAGCCTCTTTCAAATATATCGTTAATAATATGAGAGACGTGTTTTTTATGTGCCCATTTTGAAGTTTAAGGGATGAAATAATCTGCTAACGTTTATATTTGATTTTAACCAGTTGGTAGGATCAAGTAAAAAAGTTTTAAATATAACTTTTATGATTTTTCATGCAATTTATAATTGTGTATTTATACTTTTCAAAAATGTTATGTTCTTCAAAATTCTCTCACCTGGGATTATTATTTTTGTGAAATTAATTTTTATATTATATATAAATAAAAATTAAAAACAATTTTGTGCCAAATTTATTCGTATATGATTTTATTTAAATATAATATGATTTTATTTAAAAAAGAATAGATGTTTCTTATTTTATATTTATTAACACTTTTAATAATAATATTTTTCAAAAAGAATCAAATCGATTTTGGGCAATTACATGACATATTTCTTAGTTGGTTTTTTTTTTAACACAAATGATATGCTACTGTTTTATGTATGACTTAAATCATTAAAAATAAAATGCTTTGTTTTAAAACAAAATTTGACGCTTCTGAAAAATTTTTCATGTTAAGAGTAAATTTAAAGTATGAAGAAAGTCACCATAATGAAAGAGCATCGACATGCGAGAGCGAGAGCGACGACGACCGTGTCGACAGCATATCCGATTTCCCTCATACCATATGTCGCACCGTGCCATCTCGCAAGAATGACGAAATGTCCGGGAGGAATCTGCGTATCCTTATAAAAGAACGCGATTTTTCACGCACCGGCTGTTCAGGATGTTGCGCTTACTCGCTTTCTCTCTCTCTCTCTCCCCCCTCTCCTCTCTCTCTCTTTTTTCTACTTCCGAATCTCGTATCTCGCCGAACGTAGCAAATGACTCGTGCACGTTGTAGCCAACTCGGAAACCCAGGGGAAAAAGTCACCCCCGGCTTTAGGCACATCAGCGCCCTGAAAGAAACACAATAATGTCAATGAATGTCAAAAAATATATATGTATTAGCGCAACTGTAATCCCTAATTCCATGTAAGAAACATTTGAATCGTAAATTGTTAAGTTTCACTTTTACTAATTTATGCGTGTATATTGTATTACTTACCCTGATGAATATTAATTAGCTAATTTTATGTATTTATTTACAAAATGTCTCCTTCATATTGATTTTTATTGATTGTGCGTTGCAATTAAATAATATTAATTTAATTAAATATTCTTAATAAACATCAAAATGGACCCTCTCGATTCTACTCCTAAAGCCAGTACTGGACGATAGGAGATGGTGAGGATACGCGCGTCACGTACACGATACGTGCGTCGGATACGTTAGTCGTAAACGGTTGAGAAATCGCATTCCGGGACAACGGCGGGAACGCGTGGTGGTGGCCGCTCGCGATCCGATCTAGCCACGTGCATAGTCGTGTAGCGGCTGGCATGAACCGACCGAACATTACTTAAAGTGTCGCTTCCGTTGGACCTTCGATAGGCCGCGGCCGCAACTTTCCGACCGGTTATAAGGTCGAAGAATGCACACGGATGGCTGACGCGTATGTACTGTACATAATGTACTGTAATACAGTCCACGAACCAAATATGCCCGCCGATCCGATCTCCACGGATGTACTCCATGAGCTTTTACGATGCAACTGCGATCACGCAGTTACAACTCTCATTTTCTTCTTTAGATAATAGCGAACAGGGGAAAAAGGGAGAAAGAGATATATGAGATAGAATAGAAATAGTGTGTTGGAGTGGAAGTATTATATATTTACCTCACAGAGAGAATGCGCGCGCGTGATGTTAAATAATTATGAAAATTTTAAATGTTTTATAGTACAGAGACTACACAAGTGGAAAATGCCTCTTAGAGAATGTATTTGATATTTTTAAACACAGAGAGAAAAATTTATATAAATATTCCCTTATTTTTAAGCAATTGTCATTATACAATAACTATGCCGTGTGCGCTTTTCCTTTCATCTTCTTTAAATATTTAAAATATTATTACTTACTGAAATACGTGTAAATACATATAATACATATATATATGTTACTTATTACGCTATTAAAATGAACTAAATTTATAGCGGAAAAAAAATATTTGCCGAGCATAAGCGAGCGTATGTTATTCTATTCCAATAACTACCGCAAGTACTATGATATGCCTTCGTTTGATGCAGCGTTCAGAAACGATTCGCGAAGTTTTAATGGATTCCGCGGGTCGTGCCGTGTACGGGTTCGGATGTGTATAGGTAAACTCGTGGTTTTGCCTCGTATCGATTAACGGGCTCGATATTCGCCACTGTTACGGTGGATAAAGTCACGTTAATGAACAAAGGACTTTCCTATCAAATTGCGTATTTTGAGGGCTCGCATCTTTCGCGAACACTCTAGCTATTTCGTTTTATTTATCGGACACAAGTAAGTCACGGTATGATCCCTCGAGGAACCCCATACCCGTATGGGACATATCTATCTTCTTTTGTAATGTCGGAAACACAAGATACTATAGAAGATAAACGGGAACACGGCGGTGCGGTGCACGACGGTCTAAGGGTGCAGCCGCGTGCGCGCACTCGGCATGATCTATCGCGACAGGACGAATATTGCGCTTCGTATTATCCGGAACACGACAGGCTCATTTGTGGGGCCGAGTGGTTCTGTACGGTGCGGGCGGCACTCGATCCCTGAATCGGTATGCATGGACACTAATGGGTCGAAGGATTCCATAGTCCCTGACACGTACTCGGAGCCTGCCAGGTTCAGATGGACAGGCAAAGAGGGCGAGATAAGGGGCGTGAGAGGGGCAGGAAGAAGCATTGAGCGGAGTCGAGTGGATGCGGTTAGGGTACCCTTGACGTCAGTCACGTGCGTGGACGCGCCCTGGATTCGGTGGAAAGGGAAACATCCACTAATTAAGCTTGATATTAGAGAATTTCGGATGACGTGGCTCGTTTGAGATCTCTACCTACCGCACACGCTATTTGTGGCTGTTTATGCACGCTCTCATTAAGTAAATACGTAAACGGATAAACAAAGGAGAGCCAAATGCAGAAGCGAGTCGTTTCTAAGTAACAATATCAATTTGTCTTTACGTTTTCTTAATGATTACAAAGAGACTTGCTAATCTCTATTTCAGATTCATAGAAACTTTAATTTTCCGGAGCTGACGTCAAAATTTGTAACATAATTTCTGACTGTAGGTTTGGACTCATTTAATTTATGTTAATTTAAAAAGGCATCAATTTATTCCAATCAAGGAATCAAAATAACAAAAAATAAATATTAAGTATATTTTAATAAGAATAATAAAAGAAAGAATCTTGTAATAATTATATGGAAAATAAGGAGTATCTGACAAATGAGTTAATTTTCATATACACATATAATGTAGCTTATAATATGATGAAAAAAGATGTCATAGACACAAGGCTCAATAAGTTTTTAAACTATGGTGTATTAAAACTTGTACTCATAAAACACCTTTGA
>Ga0157364_1006351_pt1 | contig 12133 bp, 5 predicted proteins | sample AttsexASBM2_FD_111476 | JGI IMG/M metagenome (GOLD analysis project Ga0157364, IMG submission 111476) | Fungus gardens microbial communities from leaf cutter ant in Ribeirão Preto, State of São Paulo, Brazil - Atta sexdens ASBM2 | ecosystem: Host-associated > Fungi > Mycelium > Unclassified ...
AAAGAAGGGGGGGGAGAGAGAGAGAGAGAGAGAGAGAGAGAGAGAGAGAGAGAGAGAGAGAGAGAGAGAGAAATCAGGTGACAATTCCCGAATTAACTCAAACATTTACTATTTATCCCTCAATCTTGACATTATTTACGACAGGGAAAATAATTAATTCTCTGCGCATCATGGCAATGTCAGTCGAAATTTTATTCAGCACTGTTTTTACATCAGCTATTATATAATGTGCCTTTCGTTGCAAACTGCACGTAATTTCAAGAATATGCCACTATGGTTGCCATATAAAACAACGGCACGGCACGATATGTTGAGATAGGCGGCGTTATAAAACCCGATGCCAGTACCTGCGATGTTTCTTCACATGTACGTTTCTGCCCTCACGAGTCTCGACCGCGCCTTGAAAGATTACCTACCCTCTTTTCCAGTAGAAGTGCAGCTTTCCCATACGTGCGAGCATGACTTGCGCCACACACGGTGTTTCGTGCATTTGTAAAACTTGTTTGCCGCATATTACATTTGGCGGTTAAATGTACCGTGAATCCAGTTCGTTTATCGGAGCGTTCAAGCGATTTGATTGCAAATCATGCGCAGAACTTTGGAGCGACTCTTTCATCATGCAGATATGCGTGTATGTGTACATGCTTTATATTATATCTCCTTGATACTGGAACATGAATTGGAGATTAAACATAACGCGTTGAATGAACAGTATAACGCGCAGAAATACACGCGCAGGAGTGAGAAATGACAGAATTAATGAGCGACATATCGGAGATAAATTATCTAACGCAGTGATGCGCAACCTGTGGTTCACCTGTGAATTTTTTTGTGGCTTATCAACTCATAGTCGAAAATATAATATATTTTCTATTTTATGCAAACGAAATAAATATTATACAGTCCAAAAGATTTTATCTTATTTTTAAAAATGACCCTTCGAAACTGATCCTTAAAAAAGGTTGCGCAGCACTGATCTAACGGATGAATTGTCATCAGAAAGTATTGAGATATAAGACCGTATACAGACGACAACGATCGTCTATCCGATCATAATTGATAGAAATCTATATAATAGTGTGTGAGCTGTCGTAGGCACGAATAGCGCTTTGCACGGGGTATTAAGGTCAGGCAGGCACATTTGCTGGGACGACGCGATAACAGCTCTCGTTAAGTTTGATTGGCACTAGCACAATCATTTTGCCAGTTAGATTTACTATGAATATATAATTGTCATTAAATTGCACTTAATTGCAAATATGTTGTCATTGTAGTGCAATTATGATTAATTTTCTGTGCGATATAAGCTTTTAACATCATTTTATTAAATTAATTCCCATTTTAATAAATTGCGCTGTGTTTGTAATATTATCTATAATTGTTTTTAAATTAGATTTGATGTAATTTAATTTTCAAATTAACAAGAAAAAGTTTGATACTTATAACAAAAATAAAAATAGACAAACATTCCTCGTAATAAATTTTTTACATTATTTAATAATTTTTATATTAAATAATTTTTTAAGATGCTCATTAGCATCAATATTATTAAATTGCTTGTGTCAATTTAATTTGTAATATTACCATCCGAGTTTCAATTTAGGGGATTGCGTTTCAAGATGAAAATTAAATCGGTACGTAGTTTATAGGACTGGATGTTTATATAAATTCAAACTGAAATATTATTAAGCATTATTAAGATTTAGTTTAGAATAAGACATTTTCCTATTTAGTTATGTTTTTTAAATATAAACATTTTTAATTTAATAAAAGTAAAAGTAAAATTATAAAAAAAAAACGATCAATAAACGAGCAAAATAAGATTATTAGATTAACAATTAATTAATATATATTTGAAATTCAACATTAATAAAATTGCATACAAACAATATTAAAATATAAAACGTTTCAATTCACAGTCTTTTTCACAAACACATTACAAATTAATAAGAAATTATCCTAATATTATAATCGTAAATAAACGTAAATATAAAAGTCGATGGAAATTAATGCCGTAATTGCAACACACCAAAGTATTGATATACCACGTCTGTAAAAAATACTATCAAGATGTCAAAATTATGATTAAATTCTCGTTAACGGCGAGAATCATGTTAAGTCCATCAAAAGAAAGTCAATGATATAAATTATAATAATATAAATATAATGATATAAATAAATATTATAATGATATAAATATAAAATAATCTAAATTGAAATTAAAAATTGTAAAAAAGTAAAATGTCTATGTTCTCTACCGTTAATAATGAACAAATTATACATATATTCATGAGGCAATAAGATTGAATTCACAAACAATTGTGTACTTATCAAATGTATTTACCATATAAAGTTAACTGCAGACGTTTTGACTCTGGATTTCAATCCTCTTTACTGCGATAATTGGTGAGATCAAATACAAACGTTTGTACTTGATCTCACCAATTATCGCACTAAAGAGAACTCAAATTTAGAGTTGAAACGTCTGTAGTTAATTTCATTTGGTAGGTACGATTCAAATGTTTATGTATACGAAATCTCATCTTATGAATGTATATTTACGCATTAATACATACATAATAACGGAAACGCACATAGACATTTTATTTATTTGTAATGAATTTATTGTATTGAATTTATATTCTTACAATTCGATTCACAAATATTATAAAAATTTAATTTACTTTAATTTATTATAACTTGATGATTAATTAGTGTGGCTATAAATAATAAAAAAAAATGTACAGTCAGTTTACAAGTTGAAGAAGGAATAAATGTAAGCTAAGAAACAAAGCTAAGAAACGCTAGTATAGTAAATGGGGCGCACATGTGCAAATTCACTGTTAAACAGATAATCGATTTCCTTAGAAGGATTCTTAAAAGGATTATTTGTCTTGTTCGCACTTGTGGTTTATATCGATAATAGTGTACGAGTTCTCATTCGGGCATGTTTTCTTTGTATATAGTGAATGATAACGCGTTGCCTCAGGGATGTTACATGAAGTATCTTTTCAGTCGTTTTGCAGCGGAAAACTTGCTCGGATCTCAGTGCATATATGTATATTCTACGTACTTCGTATATGCATTACGTACTTCATATATTATATATGCTTATTTTCACGAAATATTATCTCGAAGTAATTTTGTCTGCAAACAAAAGAGTAAAATGAATCAAATTCATGAATCAAATGAGTCAAATTATGGTCGGTATTCATACCTAATTTTTATCAATAAATACGTTCATTTATTTTGAAAGTTTATATATGTATACACAAAAAACATTTTGTATTTCTGTTAGAAAGAGTTCACTAAAGTCCTTATTAAAATTTTGTATTAAATTTTTAATCCGCATATTAATTTAAAACAATGCGATTGTGCTATTTTAGTATTTTGTATTAAATTGATTAAATTGTATTATTCAACATTTTTTAGTGTTAAAATAATACAACTTATATATAAGTAAACAAATAACATAAAAATAACGTTTTCTTAAGTATAAATTCTGAGATAAATAAATGAAATGTTAATGTAATATATTATAAATGTTAATTTTAATGAAGAAATATGAAATTGTGTCAATGTTTTTTGTGTTAATTTTACATAATATTTATTATTTGCGTTATTTTCTAACAAATTCATCTTATGATAAATTTAAGATAGATTTTCCAACTCTATGTAACTCTGAAAGTTTATGGCATATGTAACGTAAGCTATGGATGGTATTCATAGTTCGTTCATATTCAAGACCGTCTAAGTAATATCTTAAGATGTTAATATGTGATTGGTTTGTAATAATTGGTTAATATTTTAAGATTGTAATATGATCTTAAATATAAGATCCTATGAATATCGGTTTATATGTTAAATGTGCATTTAAATACGCATTTATCGATAAAAATAAGTTATGAATATGGACCACCTGTGAGATCGTCTTCTTTATTTACATTTATAAAATATATGTTTTCTACTAGAGACTGGAAGTATAATAACCTTTAAAGAGTGTATGTCAGAATTATTCGAATAAATATATAGTTTTAAATTGAATATATATATATATAGTTTTAAATCGAAAACTATTTAGTTAAAGCGCACATCACATTTATTTCGTCAGACGGACTTTTCTTAAAATAGTTGATCTCCCTGCAGAATTTCTTTTGCTCAGAAAGCACCGACTGCTTGCGGATATTGCTTCTCTGTGCATCGCCTTTTAACCGGTTTACCTTGTTCCTTCGCGAAGGGAAAAGCAAAGCCGGGCTTGCTAGCATCGAAGAAGCTACCAATTTCCGCAGCGCCTATCCTCTTTCGAACGTTTTCACTTCGAAGATCTTCGCTAGAAGTGGCTTGCGAAGAATCTCTGAAACTGGTGGGTTAAGTGAATTCGGGGTGTCCTGGTTCGGATTACCACCTTCCAATTTTACCGTCTTCAGTGGTTAACGGGAGCGCGAATTCGCTTTAGATCTGGGTCCGCGATCACCCTAAGATTTGCGTGATTCGAAAGGCAGAGTTTATCTAACTTTGCATTATCAGTCAGGCTTACGCGGTTTGATCTTGAAAAGAAGATCGCACACTCGAAAGAGATTCCACTTTCTGCTTATATACTCAATCGCTTAGAATCGATAGCTCTTATTCCCTCATGAATAATTGGTACCTTAAAGTAATGAAAACTTACAAAGAATCTTGCACATAAAACGTTCTATTTTTAATAGGATATTATTTTGTAATTTATCGCTTTATTAATTTATATTGTAATTTATGTTGTAAAATTTATGATAAATGTTTTATTACCATTCTCATTAAATCGTATTAGTACGTGAAAACTAATCAATTATTGTAATTCATTTGACTCACTAATTTACAAATTGCGTTAAACAAATGTATGAAATAAATTATGATAAATTATTGATCTTATATTAGGGATTAGTGTCATGTAATATAGCGGTAACAAACTTTAGACATAGCTTTCAAGCTAACGTGAACCCGCGCGACGTCTTGCGTTACATATTCACATCGTAGTTTCGAACAAGTTCTGATCTGTTCGCTCTGAAATTATGCGAAAATGGGTTACATACTTGGTTCGCAATTTCATATATCTACATATTATTTATATATGATATCGAACTATACGTTAATGACAATTTATCTTTTAAAACTAGATAACCATTTAGCTTTAAAAAGAATAACTTTCTATGAATGTACTTTCGTTTGTCTTTAATCGTATGTGCCAGTAAAATTTCTCACAAAAAGCGCGGAGAATAATAGTTAGACTATTTTTCTGATGTGGAAAGAGAACAGAAGTCAAATTCTAGGAAACTAACTTGGGAGAGATTCCTGCCGGTTGAATTAACCGAGAGAATATGTTTCTTCTACCCGAAAGCGTGGCATTCGTCTGGAATATCTCGATTTGGAAAGCCTTAGACGAGTACAAACGTGATTTGAATATTTCAAGCGTCAATAAGAAGAGCCACAAAGTTCCCAGCGTATCTGCCGTCCTATGAATTATTATTTTTTCGGAACCGTTGAATACAACGAAAGATCCGATGAATATTTTATATGCAAAATATTTGTCAAATTGCTATTTTGCATTACGCACAGTCCGGGACATCGTGATTATTTACTATTTTACTTAAACCGCACATCTCACTCGCACTATTTCACGAAAAAATTTATTTGTTAAAATCTTCGCGACAGAATCTGCTTATACGCCATCGTCTTTCCGGTTATGATTATTTCTCGGTAATAGAACTGATTCGCAGAATACTGACGGGAAATACATAGGTTTCCCGTACGCGGAAAGCCATTCGATATCCGCTTTGTAGTTCAACACAGTGAACTTAAGGGATGCATTGCCGTTCGGCGGCGAATCGATGCTGCGACGAATACCAAATATGTTTGTTATGTCACACAAGCATGGGCTGGGCGACGTGCCCGTAAACTCTCGAGCACAAGACAATCGTCCTTGCGGAAACAAATGTATGATGTTCCGATGAAAAGCGGGAGCCTCGATCAACGAAACTGCAATGTCTCGTTTTAGTAGAGAGGGATGTAGAACGGATGGTGAAGATGGCGAAGACCACTCCTGTGAAGACCGGATTCAGTGAGTATTGGCACATACGTAATCTCCTTTCGGCCTCATTTCCGGAAATCGCTGATCTTCGAGGAAGCATTCCTTCGTACATCTTGGTCGCTCAAAACCCGGCGACTGGGATCTTTACGTAAAATAGTTTCGCGGCGCTTTGACGGGATAGAACTCCCGAAAATTTACTGCTCTCATCGTATGTGCGGTAACTCAGAGTACGATCCGGGAAGAAACATTCACGAAAGTGGAAGCAGGAAACACGCTTCCCACTGCACCGATTTAAAGTTGAAGAGCCCCCTCGATTCCGAGGCGATGACTCTTCTCAGGATTCCCGGTGACATCGTTTCTTTTTATTGCACTCAACCGTAAATATAAGCGCTTCGTGGTTTATGTTGCAGACTATCTATATAATATTGTACAAGAATATTACACCGGCTTATCACGAATTGATAGAAATCAATACACAAAGTCGAAGGTAATTGTTTTCCGTAATTTTTTCGCTTTAAATATCTTAAATATCTTCGCTTAAATATCTCTCTATTCTAGCTTTAAATATAGTTTTGTTTAATAAATTACTCTATCAGAATTTTGAAAAATTTACGGTTAAATTTTCAAAAAGAGTTTTTGTATATTTTAGTATATTTTAACGTATTATAATTATAACATGACATATTAGAAAAGTTTTATTGTAATCAAAATTAAGTATGTTAGGACTTTTAATTCTTAAAAGATATTTGTTGTGTCAATTATTACTAAATTACAATTATTACAAATATTATTAAAAAATATTTATGAATTACATAGACTACTGGAGGATCTACCTAAATTTAAAAATATTTTTAGTCGTGTTATATTTCAAACTCAAAGGATTTTTTAGATCGACAAATACTAATCCAATATCAAAGTTGATGAATTCAGAATAAAAAAATCAATATAACGGATTAAAATAAAAAAACATTTGAATTTTTAATGAAAGAATTTATGTACAGAGATTTTAATATAATTTAAATTGAATTTGTCAACTTTAATATTAGATTAACGTTCAGCGAACTGAAAAACTTGTTTGAATAATATAATAATAAATTTGAATAATATAAATAAAAAATATTTTTTTTATCTTTAATGATTTATATAACTCGCATTTGATGTAATACTATATTAATCGTAAATATTATTTTAATCATATTCGTACCAAATTTCTCTTCTAAAAAATAAAAGTCCTAAAGATATATTTAATTTTGCTTGCAATAAAACTTCTCCAACACATATATTATTGTATAATATGTCAAGATATATTAAAATAATTCTTTTTCGCAAATTTGAGCACAAATTTCTCAAAATTATGACATGATAGAGTAATTTACTAAACAAAATCGTATTTAGCATTTAGTAATTGGGAAATAATTACTCTTTGTCTTGTTCTTAAAAAAAAATTTTTGTTAAACAATATTATCATATTTTTTAATAAAATATTCTGAAAATGAATCATCATATTTTGAAAATTAAAATCAGAAATTCTAATTGTTATAATAATTATCGAAATCCTAATGAATCTTTCTATTTGTAACCTATATAAAATCGCGTATCACGGGAATCCTAAAGCGAAGCTCGAACTCCGAACTCAAGTCACCAGAGGTCATGCCGCACATCGCGTATTGACATGTTTTTATATACTACCACATCAATATCTCATGTAATCTGACACGCAGTCGCACATTCATGACAATTTTCGTATAATAAATTCATTGCGATAAAGCGTCTAAGGGTGGTATTCATAGTATTCGATTCTTTTATTAAAAAAAGTACAGACTTAAGATGTCATGAACCAATCAGAGAGTCGTATTAGATCTAATATCTTAAGATATTACTTAAGATGATCTTGAAATAAGAAGGATTATGAATACCGTTCTAAGTCTAATTCAAAGAACTCGACGTTGTTTGTTCGTGTAAACTACGTGTCTGGGAACCATTATTTCGTACGTACAGATTGCAAAGCTTTCAAGCAAATGTTGTCACGACTTGACAGCTGAGACCATGTTATACTAAGAAATGATAAAAAATATATCAATTTTGAAATTTTTGATCGTTCTTGACATAGGCTCTACTTCCCAGACACGTATTAATGCGCATACTTTAATCCTAAAAAAGGATTTTCAAATCAGTGAAAAAGGAAAAAAGTATTTGTTATACAAAAATTACATGATTTAATCGATAAAACAGGATATTTCATCCTCTTAATCCTTAACTATTCTTACACATCTATTCATCGTTTATTCAGTATTCACAGTTCAAGTGATATTGATTATTACTGCTCTCCTTTTTATTTTTCTCCATAATATGCAGATATTATGCAATATACCTACTAATTAACTGATACTGATATTGACGAGTTAATGATTAGGCCTTAATTAATTATTTTTAACACAAAAGTTTAAATTTGAAAAAATTATTAAATTTAAAATGAATTATTAAATATTCAATATTTAAAGCATATAGTTTATTTTTATTTAATTGAAAAATATATTGTGGAAATTAATTTATCATTATAACTTTTTCACAATTTTTTATATCCCGAGAGAAATAAAATTGTGATTTCAATAAATCAGGAAAAAGTGAGATTAATCTGTCATATTTTTTCGCGACAATTTAATCTTATTTTCTTGATTTACTATTACAAAAATTTTGTCTTGCAAAAATATGAACATTATAGAAAGGTTAAATGAAATAGCAAGTTTCTCAAAGCTTTTCGAAAGCATAAAAAGTGGGATGACATATGGATTTACCGTGTAAAGCTTCCGAAAGCTTTCCGTCATCCGACGTTACATCGATAACTTGCACCTGCGGACAGTTATAGAACGAATCTATCAGCGACTATATCGTGCGATATGTGCGTGTCCGTACGTACTTTCGCGCTCGAAAATCGCCACCGAGGTGAGAGTGATTTCCAGATCGATAAGCGGAAATAGTGGATGTTCCTCTAAAAGCCGATCGTACGGTGTCTAGCTTTGGTAAAGCGGGGTTACTCGTGCAAGATTACGGTCGAATGACTATCGGCTCGTGATAAATTCTCACAAGTTTAAAGGATGCCGTAATGGATTCGGGTTATATATCTTCTCGTACGATAGTTGCCCACTGGTTTTCTGACGGAAAAGAGAACGGGGAAACTGTAAGCGAGTCCACCGGTGGAGCGAATCGTCATGCGATTCTCGATTTCGGATATTTCGGAATGGTATAGCGGGCTCAATGAGAAATTTTTGCGACATCTCTCGAAGCAAAATCCACTCGAGCACATCGTTCGATTATCGCGTTCACTGGTACGCGAACTTTTCAAAGCTTCGTTCGCCTTGTGAAGCTGAAAGAAGCTTTCTTGGAGACCGCGTAAAAGAGCTGCGCGTGGCGATGGTGTTAAATGGAACGTATCACAGTTCTCTTCGTTACTATAGCAACAGAGTTGGTAAAAAATTTTATAAGGCACAAGAATTTTTTTCCGAAGTAAATATTAAACTTTAATACTATAAAACGAAAGTGTAAAAATGATATATTTTTAAAATGTAATAATTATTATGCAATTTTGAAGCCATATAGAAGATACATGTGAAATGTAATAATAATTTTACAGAAATCATATAAAAGAGAAAAATAGACTTATAATAATTTAACATAAAAGAGAGAAATAGATTAATAATAATTTAATTTTCTTTGCTAAGACATATCTTTTATAAAATCATGAATTGAATTAAAATTCTTCATGTACATTACGTCGTAATTATATCCTTCATTAGATCTTCTTGATAACGTGAATTTCGAACATTAGATCTGCTGACGTTCAACGAAAGCTTTAGCAAATGACGTTACCCACACTTGATTGCATCCGCTCATTTACGTGAGGAATAATTCACGATTGCAGACTGGAATCAGTCGATCGTCTCATTAAAACAGCGTTCATATTACGATCGTAATTATCACGGTTGAAAACCAAGAGGTCTATCGGGAACATTCATTCGCGGCTGTTTAGCAAGTCGGGTTCATCCCAGAGAATATAGCTCGCCTTTTTCTTTATTCTTATAAGAGGACAAAGAATCCCCAGATAAGTTAAAGTACAAGGTGGTACAAAGAAGCTGAGAAGAGAGTCCGCTCGGCGCTTTTAAGGAAATATCGTTTTGAAGAGACTCGTAGCCGTCGAGAAACCGTCATTCTGCCAAAAGCAGACACGAGAGGAAGGCTTGTAGAAAAAACTTCTACAAGAAGACGGTGAATATGTAAAGGCGACACGAGCGTGCGATTAGAAGCGTGAATATCGATTTAAATCTGTCTGGCCTCGGGACATGTCGGTGTATCTCTTTATGTTGCGATGCTGCTTTCCTTATGCAAAATATCGATAAATTTCTTCGATATTATTATTGCTGATTTTTTTCTCAACGAAAATATAGTAAGAACCAAGCTCAATTAATTAATAATTAATCGCGTTCCCCCCTCTTGTACCAATTATCCGTTATATTTTGCAAGTCTCACAATTACAACCCAACAATTGGTTGTAATTTAGCGGGACTGGCGGCAATGGAATTTCACGCATCATCGAATATCAAACCCGTATAATATTATTATCAGTGTCGTTATAATTAAAACGTGAAATTAACTTTGGATCATTCATCACCGGGCGTTTTCATTTTTCTTTCTTCTTGTACTTTCTTTCCTAATTCTTTTCTATTTCATTCGTTTATTCTTTTTTTTTCTTGTCCCACTTTCCTACATTTTGTCTTCTGACTCGCGTTTCTCTGGCGTTTCCATCCGATGTTCGACTTTATGAATCTCGGAGAACCTCGAGACTCTTTAATTTCTTTTATTCTGAAGTTCGCGAGCGGTCATTCCCGTCATTTCCCGCAGTCTTATCTATGCGAATTAACACTTCGCTCGATACCGGCTGTGAAGGTTCTTAATGATTGCAAGATTGAGAAATTGTGCGATAGCAAAAGCATGGAGACATATGTAAGGATAGGAAGTATGTATATAAATCGATTATTTCGTGTGAAATGAGATTCAAGAAAGAGCCAGTTTTTGAAGAAATAAGTTATTGCGAAAAGTGAAAAAAGAGAAGAGAAAAGAATGAAAAGAGGAAGTCTATATATGCTTGCATGTGTAGAAGAAAAGAAGGAAAGGTCTACCAGTCGATAAACGGGGTAAAATAGAGAACCCGGTGCAATCTTTCGATTTACTGCGATCGAGTGATTCCATTGAAGCAGCACAGGTGCTGACGATGGATCGAGTGGGCAGTAACGCTGAGAGTGAAATAATTTTCATGACGCGAATAAATTTGATCCTTTGGGCGGTACAGGTTCATTTACATCTCCCGAATGCAGTGAAAGTGCAAATTTGCTCTCGCGCTATACGGATTGCCGTAATTTTTTTTCTCGTGGCAACCACGCGCGTACAAATAAAACCAATTGTAGAATAGAGATAAATCGTAAATTCATAGTAAAAGTTAAGCAAAACTCTCGTAAATCATAACTCTTATCGTAATGAGAAAAAGTCAGAGATATGAAATATTATTAAAGTAATATATCCTCAAGGGAGTTAACAACATATCATGTTACGCGTCTTTATCAATTATCTTATCAATATATGCTTGTAAAGTAAATATAGATATTTTTTAACACGATATTTTTGCGTGTTCGTATCAGAAATGAGAAATCTCGTTTGCAGACAAATATTTTATAATAAAAGAGATAAATCATCAACCATACGGCACAGCCGTATTTTTTGAAAAGCAAGTTTTGAAATTAGCAAGTACGGCAATGTGTTAATATTATTTAATTGTTAGAGAGAGAGAGAGAGAGAGAGAGGGAGAGAGAGAGAGAGAGAGAGAGAGAGAGAGAATATGTTAGAACTATATTGTGTCGAATATATTGAACCTTTCAGAGATCGCTGCACGTCAAATTATTAATGTTAGGAAAAATAAAAATAATAATTATAATTATAAATGCATTACCCAATGAAAGAACTTAATAAATATCGAATCTATTTATAAATCTATTCATTAAATCTATTCATTTTTAATCA
>Ga0157364_1006352_pt1 | contig 12132 bp, 6 predicted proteins | sample AttsexASBM2_FD_111476 | JGI IMG/M metagenome (GOLD analysis project Ga0157364, IMG submission 111476) | Fungus gardens microbial communities from leaf cutter ant in Ribeirão Preto, State of São Paulo, Brazil - Atta sexdens ASBM2 | ecosystem: Host-associated > Fungi > Mycelium > Unclassified ...
CGCTCGCTGAAAATGCTATATTCTAAAGGTGGGATATACGAGACAACAAATTAAACAAAGAATACAAAAGCAAAGCATTTATATTTTGCTATACAACATACTTTACTATTCCACTACACGTATATATCACGAAATAACCACTAAGTCTTTTACACGCCCTACATTAATCATTTTGTTGATTATAATTTATAATGGAGTTATTTATTACAGTGACAAATCGATTCAACCATTCAATTCATAATAATTTCATTTTAATATTAACAGTAAGAAATTGAAATTGTAACACAATACTAATATAACATAAAGGCATGTAACAGAGTAGAGAAAATTATCCCCCTCCCACTCCTTCTATTTTTTCTGACTTTTGCGGCATAAATCTCAGCGCGACATATTTGCCCTATATAAGTTTTATCATTCCATTCAAAAATGATACAAACTAAAAAAATTTCCAGAAAAGGAAAAACTATTTTTTAACTAAACAAAAAATTATTCATTAATTAAATAACATTGATAAAAAAAAATATAGTATGATCAAATGTCATTTTTGATATTTTCATTTCATAACTCTTAAAAACCATTATTTTAATTGTGACGATTTTGATATCTCACAAAAATCATAAAAAATCCAGAATAATTAATTAAAGTACATAACTCAAAATGTCACCAATAGTTTATATAAAATAGCTAATAATTACAATTATTCAGTTCAAAATAAAACAATTTCTTTTTCAAACTTTAATCAAAACTGTCTTAACTTTAAATGTTCTCTCAGAAGATTCTCCTTTTTACAAAAAACTAATAAATTAAAATGTATCACTCTTATAAAAAATATTATAAAAATATAAACTTTTTGAAAATCTTAAGAATGACATAGTTATTTGGATAAACAGTGAAATTAAGTTCATATACTTTTGATTAATAGAGTAATTTTCAATTAGCAGTAATAACCCGAATATTATATTTTTTTTAGTCACTTTTGAAATAATGCAACAATGTGACTTAATATACATAATTAAATAAATTATTTTATGATTGTAATAATTATAAAATAGTTTATTCTTATTATTATTAACTATATTTACATATATATATATGTGTGTGTACATTAGTTCTAGATATAAAATTTGTACAGTTGTTATCTTTATAATTGCCGCCATTATGTCTCTTTCTCTGACAATAAATGTAGGGTAGTTTTATATGCATATTTTCTATGATAATATAATTTATTTTGATTAAGTCAATGCGAAATAATAAATCTTCGAATTTTCTATTGAAACATGTTCAATTTTTTAATTAGCGATCGGTGGTAAGATACTTTATTTAATGAGAACTTTAATGAGAACAAAAGAGAAGATTCGTGTTATCCATTGGCCGTACCTGTTGCGCTCTTTTTCGGGATATTTAAATATATCATTCTCGCATGTATATTTACCGCCAATTATCTTTATTCGTGAAAAAGCTTGCGGCACCTATATTAATTATTCTGAATAATTAATTGAGACCTGCATAGACATACATACACATTCTTTTGCATTCCGAATATCAAATGAGTACAATTATGCTAAAGATATATTTATTTCTTTGTTAAAATAACAAAGATAAAATCTATCAATTCATGAGACGATGAAATAGTAGACAAATGATGGTAAGATATTGACATTGACTTTATAAATATTTTGAAATTGCGGTCAACCATCAGCTTTTTTAACGATTCGATCGCATAATCTTTTCAATGGTGACGCTTTAATTTATCAAGAATATCTCAATAATGATGTAAATCGATTATTGTAATAATTTATTCAAGCATGATTATGAACCCCAATGGTGACGTTCAGTTCAATGAGGAACAACGTGCCGATGCATACAACGAAGACTCGTTAAAGAAGGAAATTCACTTTTTTTTTGCAATCCCCGCTTGTCCTCCCTTGGGAATGCTGTCTCCTTTTTTTAAATGTGAGGGACCATCAATCCTCTTCTTTAGTACCGACAGACTCGACCATCGCGTGTTATTGACAAGCGAAAATTCGTCAGACAAAGAAGATGCGGAAGTGCGGAAAGACGCGGGGGTAGCCCACAAGAGGAAGAGGGGCGGAACAAGAGGAAGAGGAGGGAACGGGTTGAGGCTGTCCCTGGCTGTTCCAGGACGCCAGTCGTACTTCACCGGCCTGCCAGCCGTCATTCTTGATACGGGACATTAAGCTCCATGTTTTTTACGGGTGTGGAAAGTAGGGCGGAGACGCGCGTTACACGGTATGAGACTTCACAAGCTTTTGTTTGAAAGTACAGGAATGCGGAAGAGCACATTATGAGTGAGAATTCCGCGTTCTGTGATAGAGATACTCCGCATGAAATTTTAGAGGGAGAGGAATCTTTTTTCACATCTATTTAATATCTACATTTTAATTTCAATAATTGTAATCTCAATAATCGTATTGATAACATTTGTGATTCCTTATTGCGAATAGGCTATCGATATATTACGATGTCATCGTGCGTTATAAACTTGAAATACAAATTGCTTCATATATGACTTAGTATCTCGAAAATAATTATTCTTATATTTTTTATGTTTGTTAGCTTTTTTACGAGCAGTCACAAAAATTAGAATTGATAGACAATTTAAGAGGCTTGACATCGTTATTCATTCGACAAAAAGATCGATTTTCTTTTTTCAAAGTGCCATAGTATATACTCCGACTTTTCGCGCTGAACACGATGCCATTCAAAATTTGTGTAGCATATCAGGATTTTGAATAAATTGGGATAAAATGAACAAAAAAAGCATTTTATATCATTTTCAATATTTTTTACAGCAACATAAAAACTGTTTCTAAATGAAGTCTATGCTATCTAAAAGTACAATATAATTCAACAGTTTTCAAATGAATTTTAGTCCGCAATCGTGTAATGTATTTTCATGAAGTTATCATTATTTGAATTTTAGATTTTCTATATAATTATAAAAAAACAGTTTAACAAAAAATTATTTTTTTTCTTTTAAGTAAAAAAATATTCCAAAGATTTTTGGTGCTAAATACGATATCATAATCAGAATTTGCGTAGCACATCAAGATCTTTAGTAAATTAGAATATAACGGTAAATTGAGATAATTTCTGACTCATTCATCTTAATTTACTAAAAATCCTGTCCTCAAAAATGTACTACGTAAATTCTAATAACGATATCATGTCCAGTGCAAAAAAAAACCTTCGAGAGGTATGTGTACTATGAAGAGAGTTTAATGTCAAATTGTATAATTTGCATATTTTTGAATAGTTTAATTATATTAGTCATCTTGCAGTCGATTTTCCTAACAGGAAAGAAAGGTGAGTAAATCTAAGCGGTGAGTTTTCCTTTTGTCATTCGACCTTTCATTCAGCTGAATTGTTTCACGGCTGCAATAATGCACTCTCCGTCAATGGAAGTATTTCTTGCCTGGGCCGCGGCATGATTTCCAACCCTTTTCCATGACCTCGATCTATGACGATTTCTGGGATTTCTTCCCTTTTTTCCCGAATCTCGCTGATAATGCGCGGACCGATAGGGAGTTATAATCCACGTAGGGATCGCACGTGTAAAGTGGAAGATTTGCATCGCCATTGGTGCGAAAGGGAAAAATCAGAGAAAAGGAAAGGGAAAACACAGAGCAGAGGATTGCAAATGGCAAGAAAGATAAAGAGAGGGCGAAAGAAAAATAGAGGGGAAGAGACAGAGAGGGGGAGGGGGAGTGGAGAGGGAGAGATAGAGTGAGAGAGAGAGGGGGAGAGAGAAAGAAAGAGAGAGAGAGAGATGGCCAGTGTTCAGTGGCCGTTATAATCCGTCCATTGTGATCGACACAATGAACGGTCGGAGCTCAATTCCGCGTGAAGTATGGCTCCATAAACGGCGAACCGCTATAACTGTGTAATAGATATCGCGTATCGAATATATACGACCACTCTCTTTCTCTTGGTCTCCTCTGCCTCTCCCCCCCCTTCCCTGAAGTTTCATCAAGCTTTCACGCCTTTCTCGGCACCGTCGTTCTTCGATCGCGATTATGGTGGAGACGACAACGATTTAAGATCCACCGGCGAAACGAGAAAATTTTCTCGGATTTAAGATAAATCGAGTATCGAGTATCGCAGGACGTTAATCGGCTGAAATTGTAAGTTTTCGGATCACACCAGAAAAATTTTAAATCGGAAAAGTCCTGTGCAATCCTTGATAAAAAATCATAAGTCATAAATTGTCGACTAAATTATCAGCGGATTTTCTTCAAAACTAAAAATTCTCTTCGCTTTTGATTTAATTTATAATTAGTTTCATAAAATAGAATATTTATTATTTTAATTTAGCATACGTCAAAAAAAACTTAATTTACTTATAACAATTTCTTCTATCATACATCAATCATTCATAATTTATGATTAATCCAATAATCAAGTATATACTTTATTATTTGTAATATTCTTTTCTAATTTTTGTATCCTAATAATAAGTAGCTTTTCTATATATATGATGAGACACCTCATCGCTAATTTACTTTTATACACACAATTATTGTACTGTTTTCACGCAAAACACACAGTATTTTTCTTCATCCTTATGACCTTCCTATCTCTTCTAATCAATTATTCTACATGAGGACAAAACATTTTGCTGAAACATATAAAAATAGCTAGATTTTTTATCTTTAGCTAGATATAGATTTGAAAATAATTTGGATCATCAAAATAATTACACTCATAGGACACTCAAACTAGTTCCTAGAATGTCTTTGCTGCATTGTTCATGCTTGAGATTCCTGCATAATTATTTTGATGATTCAATAAAATTATTTTCAGAACTATACCTTATACCTAAATTTTTAGATGTTTAGCAAAATCGTTTTTTACGTGCATCTCTAAATTCATTTTCTTCTTTTCTCTTATTTGATTCCTTAGCTCTCTCTCTCTCTCTCTCTCTTTTCACAATTTCCTTAAAAGATAATTAATTTTTATAATTATCATACATCATTTTTAAAATACACTGGCTATATAAAATATACTATAAATATATATACTATATAAAAATACATTGTTACTTTTTTCCCAGAATTTTTCGAATGTGAATATAGCGATCGCGTGATATTATTCCTATATCGCGATTTAAAACAGCAAGAAACGTATTGCTATATTTTTTATATTCGCATTTCTCGCTTAATGTGTCGTTATCAAGTTACTATTCGCGCAGCGTAAAAATGCTGGATTTTGTATTACGATAAAAATGCATCACGGCCATTAACGGAGTCCATGGAATACAGGAAGGGGGTTGAGGAACAGAGGGGACAACCGCATAAAGATCGACGGTTACGTGCGTGCCGATAAATTTTTCATACTCTCGTCGGAAAATGCGCAGGTGACGGTCGCCCGGTGTAAGCCCGGGTTACAACCCATTTTACATCGCGCAACCACGGCGCCGTGTAATTTGAATAATAACGGGGCCACCGCCCCGCAGTAGCGTGTCCGAGATTCTCTCATTATACCGATCCGTGGTGTTTTCTAAACGTAAATAGACAAACTCGGCTTCGCGCGAGACGCGCCGCTGTCATGCGTTTTTCGTGGCATTTCGCGTTTCTCTTTCTCTGGTTTTCCACCATCTCTCTCTTTTTCGACGTATATCCAAGCGAGAAAATAAGTTACAAGGTTGTGTAGAATGTAACAGGGTTGGGTAGAAAAATGTTGCCATATACATGTCGCGACATGTTACTATACTTTACCTGCTCGCGCTCCAGGATATTCTGAGGAATATTCTTGATTGTAATTTGAATTGCGCTTCTTTTTCTCAAATTTAGGGTTAATTTTTTCCCGAACTGATATAAGAAAACAAAAATTCTAATTGTTATAATGATCTTTACGTTAACTTTTCTTTGCAATAAATTGTTTCCTTACTTCAAAAATGACATAACTCCAAAAATTTCCTAAAAAGAAGAAAAAACTATATTTAACTTAAGAAATGATTGAATAATTAAATGATAAGAAGAATATATTCTTAACTTAATGTCATTTTTGTGATTTTCACGATTTTTAACCACTTTTTTCGTTTGATAATTTTTTAAAATCACTCTTTTTGTGACGATTTTAATGATTTTTTTATAACGTTAAGTTAATACACTTTTGATAATTAATAAGGTATACTTAACTTGTAATATATGGTAATAATTTGAAAAACCTTTTTTTAATTGTATCACTTTTGAAGTAAGAAAGAATATCTTAACCCGTAATAAGAACACGTATTTTGAGTGATGCTAAAGGAAAATATAGAACTCATAAAACTTTTTATTATTATTTCTATTTTTTTTAAGAATTTTTCAAATTCAATTATACATTCTTAATTATGCTGTGAGATTGTTTGAGAAACGCAAAATATTATTGACAAAATTCACTGCTTTTAAATCTTGTTAAATATAAATATGCGTTGAAACCTTTTTCCAGAAAATATTTTAAAAATATTTTCAGAGACAACAGAATTCATATGTTTCAGGTACAAATTAAATATTTAATTGTTAGAATAGCCGTATATGCGATTATATTATATTCTATTCTTGTATTGATTAAAATTCATGAGAAAAATGTATTTTTCCTCTAATAGAAAGCTCACTTATAAATGTTCAATATACCTGTCCAATTTTCAAAGCAACAAATTGAAGCGATTTGAAATTTATTTTAGTAGATTTAAAAAAACATGATGTATAAAAGTAAGTCGTTATTTAAGATTAATTCGAAGCATTCTACTTTTAGCATAATTTCAAATTTATATTGTCAGGAAAAATATCAGGCAACTTTCACAATCGATAATGCTGCGATGTAAAATAGTTACAGCTCGCGGCTCTAATAATTCCGGGATTATTTCAAACTTCACCGTGAGCTATTTCCAGTTTCATCGACAAAATTTCATATTGCAAAAAAAAAACGTACCAAAGCGAAGCATCGGTAATATCCGAGATAAAAACTGGCGCACTTAATCGCCTGTTAAAGAATTCTTTTTCGCAGCAATGAACGCGAGCCCTTTCATTCCGTGTCTTTTATACTCAGGTCGTTCTCTTACGCTCTTCTTTCCACATCATTGTAACGTTCACAGCAATATATCGCTCCTAAGGCCGAAACGCGGTATATCATGAAACACGAGAGGAAATGAAAGGAGCGGAGGGGAGAAAGGAATCCAACAGCGAAGCAACGAGATTTACACAAGACTCTCTCCCCCTCTTCACTTTATTTCGCCTTGCCGTTTATGAATTATGAAATCATTTCAAACGTCGCGTCGCGCTTCGCAGTTGCGCATTAAAGCAGAAATATTCCTTTTTCCGCAATTACGCTTCATAAGGTCCTGCGCGCGATAATGTCTCGCAAAGTGCCCTTTCACGTAATGGGAGTCGGCGTGTAACCGCGGTCTCGCGAGAAATTGCTCTCGCTTCGTGTCCTTTGAAATTAATTTTTCCGCTGAAATTAATTTTCGAAATTAATCCCTTTTCTTTATGACGTTCCGTGACATTTCGAAATTATATGCATTTCACTTAAGCCATGGAAAATACGCGAACTAAAGATTCCTCGGAGATTCTTCTACAATTTGAGGTACGTGTGTCAAGCCTGAAAGCTTGGATATTTCAAAATTTTGATTAAGAATAATATTAATATTTATATTAAATAACGATTAAAGTTATTTGGTGCGAGTAACGTTTCGTAGTTTTTACTTAGTTGCAATTTTTGGTAACCATCGTGACTGTTATTGAAAAAAGAAATTACGTGAAACTCGCCGCGGAAGCATTACAACAATTGCACGCTTCTTACTTTACTTACTTCGCGCCGTTAAATTTTCTCCTTCGTCCGACGTTATTTCGCATCTAAAGCGAAGTCAAGTAGCGAAGTGCCCCCTCGAAGACATTCGCTGTCATTATTCTAACAACGGCATAAGTGACACTTGAGCCGACCATTTATATAGTTTCGCACGGGGCTGATTACCCGACGTTCGAATTCATGCTTATTCTAAAAGCTCCTTCGTCGAGAAGAAAACAGAAAAGAACATTCTCAACACTCTCTGAATAGGAAAAAAAGGCTAAAGAAAATCAGAATTCTCGTGCATAATGAAAGAATAATGACCGGTTCTTACGAGGGAGAAAAAAAGACAACGAATGAGAAACGAGATTACATCAAAAGAAAAGTATTTTATATTTGTGACTATAATTGGGAAAATAATTATGGCTAGAAACTCCATTTTAATAATGAATAACGGTAACTAGTTACTTTTAAAAAATAACTTTCTATTCTCTGCTCCTAACGTAATTATTTTACTATGTAATGGTAAAATTGTAATCAAATATTAAATGTTGTTATATATAAATATCAAACATCTTTCTCTCAGCGTACAACTACGAGGGGATCATCGAGATCGCGAGAATGGAGAGGAAAAAGGCGCCGGGCATTATAGATCCGCAGAAGGAATAAACGAGAGCGACAGATCGCACCCGAGTAGTTTCGTCACAAGATGGGTAAACTTCCACAGTTGGAGAGAAACAGTTTTGCTATGTTTCCTTTTTTACGCGGCCCTCAATTCCGCTATTTCGTTCTTTTTCCACTAGTATTATAAATTTCCTCGCGTTCCCTCCGTGGTCGCCACGCGGCTACAATATCGTGATATTGCTAAGGTACGTGAAAAAAAGGAAACAGCTTGCGCTTTGTCTTGTGTCTCACCCGTTATGTCTCGAAACCCATTGCCCGCTTCCAAGAGAAGAAAGATAATGTCACTAATGTAAGAATATCACCTAGATAAAAAGTATGTTTATGAGACATTTTAAAAGATTTCATTAAAAGATATCTTAAAGATTTTATGACTTTTCAAAAAAATCTGAAAGATTTGAAACTTATCTTTTACAAGACATTTTAGACATGTATAATTATTTATATTATAATAATTATTGATTAGAATATATGGTCAATTTGAATATAATATAATCTGTGAAAATATGTTTAATTAAAATTTAGAATTTTAATATTTTCTAGCTGTTACTTCAGTATGGCAACATAATTTAACAGTTACAAAAATGTTTTAACAAGAAGTAAAAGCCGATAGAAGTATTTGAATTATATTAATGATTTATAAAATATATTAAATATATATATTGATTGATAAATAATAAAGTATAATGATTATAATTTTGCTAATAATAATAAATTTATCTATCTATAATATATGTACATCTCGTAGAATACGTAGAAATTAACAGTAACATTATATCAATATTTTCTCATTCAACAATATGAATGTAATATAACACATGTTGTACACTCAGTGACTAAAAGATTGCAACAGATTTTTTTCTATGGTTTTCTATGCAGCCTATTTACCGATTGATTTTTACTTACGGATCCATAAATAAGAACCAATCGTTCGGCAGACTGCATTCTAAAATCCATTAAAAAAAGAGTGTTGCAACCTTTTAATCAGTGAATGTACATAACAGTTACATTGAATACGAAATTCTAACATTGATGTGATTATATTATAATATTCATGGATTATTGTTAGTTTATATTTTGCGGGACACATATTGTACATGTAATATAATATGTACAGGGTTTCATAACACATGGGCTTCGCTTAATAGCGAACAAGGAATACAAAAAACAGTGAAAAAAATTCATATAAATATGTGTCCTGTTCGATTTTATTTCAGAGTTATAGTAGTTTCAGAGTTATTTTTGTACTCCAGTAACGTGCGATTGCTTACTCATAGAAGGTGCTCGAAATGGCTATCCTCGATCTGTATTTATAAACAATACTCGATATTTTCTAGATATTTCCCAACCATGTTGATTTCATAATGCAACTTTTTTGTCAATAATATTTTTGTGACACTTTGCCGATTTTCATGTAAATAGATTTTTGGCGTTAAAATTTCTAAACTTGAAATTCTAAAAATTATAATTTTTTAAAGTTTCATTAATTTGTATGAGAATAATTATAAAGAGATATTTACAAGTCATATTACATATTTTATATGATAAAAAATAAAAGAAGAACAAGAAATTTGAAAGACAATATTTAAAAAATGCAACATTAAATATGTATGTATGTATTAAATATTGTGAAGTATCTATTAAGTATTAAAATTATTTACGCATTTTAATACAAATTTCATAGCAATCTTTTTTCACCGTCCTTCATTAAAACGACATTAGAAAAACAAGGAAGAAATTTAATGGAATTTTTATGAAGATTATTTTGCTTTGTTGAAAACTTGAATCTCAATTCTTGTTACTTATATTATAATCTCTGCGGAATACCGATAATGTGCTCTTTTAATCGTTCAACATTATTACTACAAATAAATCATAATATATAAAATGTATAAACAAATCGTTATTACAAGTAAAGTTGACGATAAATTCGTGTACAAAGTTCAATCTATAACGAATCGATGATTATATGGTTTACAATCGCAATTCAGTATGTTTTCTAACTTTCGAGATAAAGTTTCACTTAAATTCACATCGAGTATTAAACAAATTCGTACGCGTGTATACATGTGGTCGGTTATTTAATACTCGACATACTATGTACATACATAACAAACTATTGCGCCTGATTAAATCGCAATTAGCGCAAGGCGTTTACCTTCGACATGCAAAATGCGGCGCTGCATAATATTAGCAATGCTCCGAGCACCTGTCGGAGGTAATTCCAGGCACAAGTGCTACAGACGCGCAGTCAATCTTGGCCTCATCCCTGACTTACGTCAACGTCAACCCCCTTACCTCCTTTCTCCTACCGACCAGGTCTCTCTCTCTTTCTCGAATCCCTCCGGGCTGTTTCCCTTGAATAATACCGGCTGGGATGATAGAACAGACTGGGTGAATATCGATAGAGCTTAACCCAGCAATCAGGCAGTAGTTTCCTCCGAATGGAACTCTCCGAATATCTGACGAGGTAGCGAAGAGTCCCATTTCGATACTCTAAAGAAGCATGAAAAGTGGATGCATCGTATATTTCGGCTCTTGGGATTCATGGCGAAAATGATGAGGTAATTCTGTATCGAGAGGGTCAATTGAAATCTTTGAATAAATTATCCGATAATATCTTGATGATAAACTTAATTATTATCGAAATTAAGAAAAATTAATATTTAATTAAGAAAAAAGCCTATAAATAGTTGCAGCTAGATCTTAATGTATAATTAATATTTCTACATTTTAAATACATTTTTTTATTTTTTTAAGAAATGTATTAAAATTTAAAAAAATAAATAGAAATATCATTAGATTGAGATTTACAACTTGCGACCAGTTATAGATTTTTCTCCTTAATTATTTTATTTATTCATGTAACGATCCAGATAATTGAGTATTTGTAATTGTTTAATTATTATCCTTTCATAATGCATTTATTTAAATTAATATTCTAATTCCTTTTATATCTCAATATTTATTATAATTATTGAGTTTTCAAAAAATGTAACTACATTTTTTAGTTTAAATAATATTTATAAATTTACATTATTAAAATCAGCGCACCAATAACTGCTTTGACTCTTATATTTATATTAGAGTCTCTCGTTTTTATATTACTAATTGTTAATTTTTTATTCTTAAAATATTATTGCATATTGTCAAAATAATAGATTAATATATTTTTAATGTTAACTTCTCTAAGAAATAATAATCTGTTCCATTATAATTGTATGTTAAAACCGCTAATGTATACATTATTGAACGTTCCATGTAATTCAAAACTAATGATAAATCGAAATTTTTTAGTTCAGATGTACGATAGGATTTTACGATTAATGTCTAATCAATAGTTTGATCTCAAATGTCATCAAGCTAACTAGTTAATCTCTCTATAATATATGAAACGACAATTTATACAATCGAAAATATGAAAAATAATCGGTAGATGTAGATATCTTACAACCGCTAATATATATATATATATATATATATATATATATATAGAAAAAGCGCACGAGTTAAGATTGAGAAAAAAAAATAACATTATAAAAATTAAAATCATAAATCATTTTTATTCTAATAAATCTCTTAAAGAATTTAATTTTAAAATAAAATAAAAAAAAATTTTTAATTTAAACATTAATATACGTTTTAGTTAAAAAAAGAGAA
>Ga0157364_1006353_pt1 | contig 12131 bp, 15 predicted proteins | sample AttsexASBM2_FD_111476 | JGI IMG/M metagenome (GOLD analysis project Ga0157364, IMG submission 111476) | Fungus gardens microbial communities from leaf cutter ant in Ribeirão Preto, State of São Paulo, Brazil - Atta sexdens ASBM2 | ecosystem: Host-associated > Fungi > Mycelium > Unclassified ...
AATAACATAAGAAAACTTAATAGAGTTCCTATTACAAGCTAGTCTATCTTGTATACTTCAAACCATGGTTTGTGTACATACTACAACTAATCCATCATAAAGTTCATATGCTTTTCATAAGACTAACATACTGTTGTTATATTATATGATATCACCTGCTTTAGAACTTTCTATTACATTTTCTATATTATGTGATCATGTGACCATAATGTGACATATGTCACACATTTTGTCACACTTTGTAATATATGTAACTATCATGTATAATCTTACATCATACTTCTTTATCTAAGTTAAAGATTGAAAATGAAAATGGAAAATAGAATAAAGAAAAAAGAAAAAAATCAAACCAAGTCTATTATTCACAACTCTAATATTACCCCCCCCTTTAAGATTTCTCCTCCAGAAAAACTTAGTCTAACTTTTCTTTCTTTTACCTTGTCTAATTTCTCTCCAACTTTTTTAAATATTTATCTTCAAATTTTTTATATTCAAATTTTTTATCATCCCACCCAAACAAAATTTTTGCCATATACTTCCCTAGTAACTTACTTCTTCTCAACTTCTTATTATTTGAATTTAACTTCACTTTTTACAGCTTTTTCAAATTTTCATTTCTTTTTATTTTCTCTTGTCTTCTAGTCTTAGTCTTCTCTTCAACTCTGTTACTGCTTTCTTTGTATTTTCCAAATTCTCTTCCTTTTCCTATATATCATTCTCTACTGTAAACCTCTTCTAATACACTAAATATTTTATTACTTCTTATACTTTTTTCTTATTTTAAAATTTTCTCTACTTTTCATTTCTTTATTTCATCAACTTTAATGAGTTTTAGTTCCTCCACTTTTTGCCCCTAAACTAGTTCTCAATATTCACAATTTTACTAATATTCACTACCAGATGAATTCTCATAGAGACTAGTAGCTTTAATCAACAATATATGGCCCTACATATCTCTCTATTACCTTTTTTACTAGTTTCTTCTTAAATACTAAATCCTTCATACTCAATATCATTCTATTACCTTTTTTCCATTCTTCAACTTCTTTTTATCTCCTATCTGCCTGTTTCTCTATTTAGTTTTGCACTTTTCTCATTCTTTCTATGAACTCTATTGTTACAAACTTAAGATCTTAGGGTTAGTCAGAAGAGTGAACCTTGTATTGGGTTAACACAAGAGAACTCAATAGAGAACTCTGTACAGGACTGTCTACCTTATATACAAATATCTAATGGTCTGTGTGAGCCATTTCTAGCCTACCCTAAACAACCATGTGTATGCCTCAAGGTCAACATGTGTTTCACACATTGTATGACATTATCCTTTCAGAACCTTCTACATCCTTCTATGTGTCATGTGACTTGTGATTGTGTCATCTGATATGACCTGCTGTGTGACAGCATGATCTTGTCACTCTAACCCTAATCCTAGTTCTAAAAATAGAATAAAAGAAAATAAATCAAAAATAAAAATAAAAATGAGAGAAGAAAATAGAAAAATGTTAAGTCCACTTCCTTCGTTCTTGACATCTATCATCTTCTCCACTTTTTCTTTCCTTCTAATATCTGCCTCTATTCTTAGCTCTCTACTATAATTTGTCATAAAAGGCAATATCTTGATTACTGAATAAATTTTGTTATTCACTGCAAACTTTGCTATTTGTCATATTCTATTTTAATTACTGTCAGAATTGTAAATTTTGGACTTAACTATTTTTTATTTTCTTTTTCTTTTTCTTTTATTCTTATTTTGAGACTTAGGGTTAGGGCTAGCATGATGTCACATGTTACTGTCACAATATCACACAATCATATATCATGATGGAAAACAGTAGAAGATTCTAGAAGAAATAGTATCACTATAGCATGTTTAACATATGTTGACCTTATAAATAATACATGGTCTTTAGGATAGGTTAATAGTATTATAGCATAGACCAGTGATTTAGCATATATAAAGTAAACAGTTCTATACTAGGAACTCTATTGAGTTCTCTTGTATAACTCTTATACAAGGTTCTTTTCTACACTTTCCATCCTCTTCTGATATGAATCAACTGTCTCTATTTCACCTCAGATATTCTCACTAGACTCTTATCAACTCTATGAATCTCTATTTCTGACATCTATATAAACTGGTAGTTTATACTATACTAGTCTTATTCCAAAAATCAACCAAAATTAGTACTAATTTCCAGTGTTAACAATAGTACATCTTGCTATCTTCTAGTGGTCTCAATCTTCTAAGTTTCCCAAGTACTCTTCCAAAAATATATGACCAATATGACTTGTAGAGATATAGTACATAAGCTAAAGCCAAAAGTAAAGCTAAAAGTTATTCTAACCTCTGCTTTTCACATTCTTGGATAACATATAAATAACTTATTTGTATTTCTAAGAGACCTTATTAAATCTCAGATAATAAGATATAAACTGCATCTAACACTGTTGCTAACTACTTTGGCCATTCTCTCTATCTACACTCTGTAAAGAACCTCAAGTACTGTTCCAACTCTGAATTTATTACATTTATCCATATGTCTGTAAGTGAAATACCATTAAAAACCTTGTTTTTAATCTCTAATATTGTCAGGCACAGTTTATACTGGAGATGAAAGTCTGCAAGATGGTCTTGGAGATGTGCAGACTTGGGAAATGACCTTGGCTTCAGCTTATATGCTATGCCATCTGTTTACCACATGGTTACAATTTCAGATAAGAGAAAAAAGTCTGAGTTAGGAGTGAGTGCTAATTTAGTGTGTCACCATTGAATACTGGTGATTGAGTTCAATAATAGTTTATCTTTGTTGTTTATCAGACTAGCAAATTACAGTGTAACTACTAGTCTTATATACAAGTTTATACTATAGGAGATGCTTGGGATTTCAGTGGTATAGCTCCTATTACCCTGAGACACTGATAGAAGTGACTCTACCATGGAATACTGAGTCAGATAGGAGTATTTCTGTCATGGAAGATGGAATACCTAGATGATTGCATTACTGCCATGAGGCATGTTGCAAGTAAGGTGACTACTGTGGAAGGTGGGCTTTATTTAGATTAGCTGTTGACAAGAAGTGTACTATGGGAATGTGTTTTCTGGACGAGTGGACTTGACATATGACAAACATCCCATTTAACCTTCTAATCAACTCTACTACAAACTGTAATTCTCTTTCTAATATAATACTCTCTAGTAATCTATGTAACTTCCACACATTATCTCTAAACAACCTTACTGATTCTTCCACTAGTGTTCCTTCTATTAATGCCACCAAATGTGCCATTTTTAACAACCTATCACACACTACCAATATTGTATTCTTCTCTGCTACTAATAGTAACTTAGTAATAAAGTTTACTATTAAATGTATCTATGACTTCTCTAGTACTATTAGACATAATTCACATCTTATTATCCAAGATCTAATAGGTATCTTGGAAGTCTAAAGTAATTATTTATATATTATCTAAGAATATGAAAAATAGAATTGGAATGATCTTTAGCTTCAATTTATATATACTATACTTCTACTGGTCACATTGGTCACATATTTCAAAAGTAGACTTAGTAAACTTAGTAGATTAGGATTACTAGAAAGTAGCAAGATATATTGTTGCTAATACTGAAAGAAAGTATTAGTTTTAGTCAATTTTCAGAATAAGCTAATATAATGTAAACTACTGGTTTATATACTAGATATACTACCTAGAATAGTTATCTGGAATAGAAACCATTAAACAAGTTACCCTGGTTTACTGGTAATTCTCAGATATTGGAAATAGAGTTCATAAAGTTTGGCAGAGTCTAACAAGGACATCCAAGAGAGAATAGAGAGAGTTAATACATACCAAAAGAGTTTGAGAAGTGTAAATAAGGATATAAGTGTTATCTGTAGTTAGGAGATAGATGACCAAAATAGGATATGATAGATACCTTATTTGCTATCAACTTTTCCACTAGTGTCCCAGTCTTGTTCTTCATTCTCTAACATAAATTATATACTTTCTCATATTCTTTATCACTTCTGGTTACTAGTAATTAACTTTATTGTCTTCTATCTACCTCTATGTCTAGCTACCAGTACACCATGGTGTAACTAGATAACTTCTAATTTCAACTTCTTATTCTTTGGTATATACATCTTTCTCTCTTTTGACACTAACTTGCTTTCTACTTTCTACTCATCTCTCCTTGATTCCTTAGCTCTTTCTTTTTTCATTTCTTCTACTACTTTTACTACTTTTTTATTTTTCTCTCTTGTTATTTTTATTTTTTCAACTAACTCTACTTCTGGTTCCTCTATAATTACTTCTATCATTTCTTATACCTACTCTTTCTTTATCAATTTTTGATTATTGTTTTCCAATCTCCACCTTCAAATTCAGCCTCCTACTCAATCTATCTGCCTTTTCTCTTCTTACTTTTAGTACATACTTCAAAGTAAAATCAAATCTAGACAAGCACAAGGCTCATCTAGCCTGTTTCTGATTCAACTTCTGTGTCTTCATAAAATACTCCAAATTTTTATAGTCTTTTCAGACTTCAAAGTTGAACTTAGTGCTTTCTAACAATTGTCTCCATGCCTCTGATTACTGCCAACATTTCTTTATCATGAATTTCATAATTATATTCTATCTCATAACTTTGAAAGATAAACTACTGGTTTTCATCTTCTATCTATACATTCCATCAATAATACTCCTCCTGTCATATAATTAAACATATCTACCTCTATTCTTATCTTCTTGTTCAAATCTGATACTACTAGAATTGGTTCTGTGGTGAAAATACCTCAAATAACTTCTCTTATCTTATCTTCTACTTCCACTTTTGTTCTTTCCTTGTCAACTTATACAGTAATCCTGCTATCTTTACAAAGTTCTTCACAAATCTCCTTTTATCTTTTTCTTTTCCATTTTTATTCCTTTTGGTCTTATCACCACTTCTAGAAATTCCATTTACACTTCTTTAGTTTTATATTTGAATTATTTGCTTTCATCTTTCTTAATATTTCTTCTACCAGTTCATTATGCCCTTTCTCACTTTCTGTTTCTACCATTATATCATTAATAAAACTTGCTATCTTCCTAGTATTGATCAGATCTCTAAGAATCTTCTTGATCATGGTCTAGAATATGGTTGGTGAATTTATCAACCCAAAAAACATGACTGTAGGCTCAAACAATCCTTCTAGTGTTATAAAAACTACTTTACACTCATCTCTTTCCTTAATTCTCAGATTATTGTAATCCTATATCTAACTTCATAAACATCTTCTTAGTTCCAATATTTTTTATTAATATCTGAGATAATTGTTCTTCAACATGTCCTTATTAAAATACTACTAGTCTTGTACTATCTTCTTCTTTCTATTCTTTTTTCTAATAAAAAATACCAGCATAGTCTGTAGTAACTTTAATAGTTGAATATATTTCTTCCTTATCTGCTTCTAAATAAACTTCCTCATTTTTTCTTTCTTTTCTCCAGACAAGAGATAAATTTTCTCTTTTCTTGGTATAAATATCTCTCTTAAATCTATTACATGGTCTTATATCTTTCTCATTGGCATTTTCTTACTTACTTTTTCAAAGATCTTAATCTACTTATAAAATTGTTTTGGTACCAACTTCTTTACTTTCTCTTCCAACCTTGCTGCTTTTTCTTCATTATCTGAAATCTTCCACTCTTTTACTATTTTCTTAATCTCTATTATCTTTTCTTTTTTTGATTTTTTTTCTCTTTTCTCTTCTTTCTCCTCTTTTACTTCTTTTATTTTTGTTTTTACTATTCTAATTTTTTTGTTTTAGCCTCCACTTCTTTCTATCAAGATATACTTGAACTATTATATTATATTATATTTTTATTTTTATTTTATCTATTTTTTGATTTTATTTTTCTTTTATTTTATTTTTCTTTTATTTCTTGAATAACAAAGAGATGTGTGATCATATGACATATTACATGACATATCATTCTAGACCTAGAAATTTATAAAAAGGACTAAAATAAGAGTTAGCACAGACTATGTATCACTAGTATATTGTCATGTTCCAATCTGTCCAAACATCTTGTTATTTTTACTTCTTCAGTCTTTCAATTGATCTTAAAATTGTAATGGGCAAGTTATAGTATTTCTAAGATAATATTTTACTTTTAACCATCAATCATATTTATTTTTGTCCTCTTTCTATATTTCTGATAATAGATATTTATCTCTATAGTTTATTCTATTGGTCTCTTCTTATTTAAATTTCTATCTATTTTCTTATATATATTAGTCTTTCTATCTTCTTTAATTTTAAACTTTTTCCTTGTAAACTTCAAACTTATTACTAAACCTATTGTTCTACTATTTAACAAATCCTCTATTATAATCCCTCTCTATGTATCAATTCTCTCCAATCCTATTTTTACAGTCATATTAGAGTTGTGAATGTTGGACTTTATTTTCTCTTTCTTTTATTTTATTTTTCTTATTTTTCTTTTAAGTTTTATTTTTATTATTTTAGATTTAAGCAAAGAATGTAATGTGACAGATATGTGACACTTGTCACATGGTGGTCACATATGTCACTGTCACAAGTCACACAATCATATAACACAAAGAAGGATATAAAAGGTTTTAAAACAAATAATATTATATAGTATGATAACAGCATGTTAGCCTTATGAAGTATACATGGACTTAAGGATAAAGTGTGCACACAAACCATAGTCTATAGTATATAAGATAGATTAGTTTGTACTAGAAACTCTGTTGAGTTTTCTTGTATTACTTAATACAAGAGTTGTCTTTTGTCCTTACTCAAGATCTTGAGTTATAACAAGTCACTTTTTTCAATGATTTTTCTTCTATCTTTTTTCTTACTTCTATTAGTTTCTCCTTCTTTTTCTTTTTTCCTTCCTTTAGCTTTTCTTCTCTTAATATTACCTTTCTATCTTACTTTATTTCTTATTCACTAGATACTCTCTCATTTATCACTTTTCTTGCTAATTTATTTGAGAGCTAATATGTCAAACTCTCTTTTACTCTGTTCTTTTTATTTCTACAATTACTAACAATATTTTCAAAGCCTTTACAACAAAAATTTTTTTTCTTTACTATCACTTTCTCCTAATTTGTCCTCTTTCTTTGTTCTTTCTTCTCTTGTTGCCTCTACTTCTTTTTTACTCTACTTTCTTTGTTATTCTTATCTCTCTAATTCTACTCTACTCACTATTAATTCTTTTCTTCATTTTTGCTTCATCTCTTGCTTTTATCTTCAATACAATATCTTCATTGTACTTCTTCTACTATCTTTTTTATTGTTCTCTTCTTACCCACATTTTCTTCTTCTTCTTTTAACCTCTTTAACATCTATTGTATCAATTTTAATACTTTCTCTTTCTCTTTTAATTCTTCTAACAATTTTATTATCTTCTACTCTTCATATATTTCTATTACTATAGTATTTGACAACTCAACAATTTTCTCACAATTTTCTCTATAAGTGCTGGCTAGTATTCTTCTTATCCAGCCTTACATTATCTACTAATTATCTGTCCACTGCTTTACCAACTACTACCTCAATCAAACTATATACTAATATCTATAAGCAGAGAATTCCTAAGTTAGATGCTTCCTTAATAGATAATATTACTATTCTATGTGAACTAATTACAAAGAGACCAGCAATACAAGCTTTCTACTTAAAAATACATGTACTCTACTTGATACCACCTACTTAAACAATGAGTATTGTCTAACCAGTGGTCTAGGTATATTTACTAATATTAATAACTGTTTGTACTGAACAGCTAGCTTCTTTCTAAACTGAGAGTAACTAATGATTATTGCAATCATTAGTTAAGAATAATAAATGACTCAAGTTAAGATAAAAGATACACTTTTGTACTGAGTAATATAAGAGAACTCAATAAAGTTTCCATTACAAGTTATATACTTTAATCTATGGTCTATGTGTATACTATAACTAACCTATTCCAAAGTTTATATATGTCAGAATTACAGATGGTAGACTTTATTTATTTTATTTTCTCATTTTTATTTTTATTTTATTTTTTATTTTGGACTTAGATAAAGAGTATGATCATCATGCTTCTTTTCCTCTTACCACCATCTTGTATGGTAGCACCTATTGGAAACATAGCGAATAAATTGTTTTTCTCTTCAAATTTCAGCTCTTCCACTATATCTAACTCACAAGCTTTTGCATTACCAACCATGCTCTCTTCAAACAACACAGGGATGGTCATTTTTGCAGGACCAGCATCTGACAACTTCGATGAGGTGAGAGGTAGAAATTCCTCTACTAACAAGAATACATCTAGGGACTTGTCAATGTCTTCAACAATATCGTCTATTGCATACCATGAAAGGATGGTTAACAACGGCATGGATATAAATTCTGAACCAGTGAACAATTCTCCTGCTCTATCTTACAAGACAGAGCAGGAGAGGGCAATATGTTTCAGCAAGGTGGCTGAACTACAAGAAAACATGAGGCCACAAGGCGGAAACCTTGAGGCCACTATTTCTAACCCTGAACGTGTTCTCAACATAAATCAAAGTGAATGTCCTCCTCATGACGCAGCATCTCAAACAGACAACAATAATATCATCAATATTTAACTTCTCTATGATTTGAACACACCTACCAAACCAGATCTCTGGAGTGGCAATTTCCACCCGATATCCTTACATGGCTCTATCGAACAAATCGCTTCCAACACAAAGAATATCAAAGACTCTTTGAATTTTATGGCAAGGTATATCTCCAATAAGAAGGTTAACCCATCCAAGGCAAACAATCTATTGGACTTTGATGGTATTGGCAATTCCATCTAGAACTTCATTTCTTCAGTGTACCAAGCTAACTGGGACTCATTCTATACTGACAACAAGGCCACGACTCTTAGGGCAAAAATATCGTTCAAATTCACTCCAAGGATTGCTCCTAATACTAGCAAAAGTAACAAGGATACAACTAAACACATCCCGGTAACCATTGAAAAGATTCCCCCACCTCCCCCCCTCCTAGCTAAATCAAAGAAAGAAGTAAACATCATTTCAAAATACTTCCAGAACAACAAACCATCAGTCGAACTCAAGAAACCAGCCATGTCATATGCTCAGGCATCAAAACCAACTGTGAACATGTCTGAAGTGCTCAAAATCAAAGAAATGCTCCTTACCCTCAATGCAGAAAAAATTGACCAAATCAGTAATATTGTTAAGGGAAATCTGAAGCCCAAACCTCGAATTCAAATGACTACCAAGGGTCCTTCCAGAAAACAAGTTATTATTCCGATAAGTAGCAAAAATAACAGTAACTTCATGAAAAATTCAGCTACCCATGTGGTTAACATCAACAGGCTATTAAGAAACACTAAATCCGAGATCTTAGTCAACTATATCCGATCAGATCCTCTTGGAATTTCTGTTGTCATCAATAAAGTATCCTAACAATCCGACCTTCAGATCATCGACCAATATGTCAAGAACTCTAGTAACATAAACACTCTTCAAGTAGACGAACCGCGTCTCCCTCAGTCTAAATCATATCTTAAAATCATCGGTATCCCTTTCTTCCCTCACGGCAACTCCCAGGACTGCCTTACTTCTAGTGATATTGAAGCAATCCTTAAACAAAATCAAATTTTTGATAACATCAATTTAGCGTCCAAGCCCAGAGTTATCAAGGTTTTGCCCAAATCGGACATGTCCATCATATGGATAGACATATGGGATGTTCAAAGCGGCAGCAAAGCCAAAACACTCATCAACAGATGCTTCAATGTTGGCAGGTACATTGCAACCATTCAGGGAGCCAATATGAACCCTGGAGTTCCCCTATGCAAGAATTGCTGGAAATGGTGCCATGCTATGTTTTTGTGTAAAATATAAAGATCTAAGTGTGTTAAAATGTAACGAGCCCCACAAGTCAGAAAATCACCGCAAATTTGGGTGGTGCTGCAAGGCGAATGAAAAATCTAACCCACCCCGACTTGAAACAAAGAAAGGGAAACCATGTCCTTATACATTCAAATGCTCAAACTGTCGAGGCAATCACCAAGCTGATTCCAATTTGTGTCCATTCTGGAGATATAGATTCAACAGGGAGTGGCAACAAAAGAAATATGCTGAGATCCATGAAAACAGGATCAAGTCGATTCGTTCTTTGGGGAATGGTGAACCTCAACAATGATTGTACAAAATCTCAAAGTATTTTCGCAAAATGTTTGGAAAAACTCCCTTATTGTCAACACTATTCTTGAAACTCAAAGCCAATTCAACATTATCTTCATCCAAGAACCCCCTTGGTCTGAAATCTGTAAAATCCCTAGCTCATTAGATTGCAAAGGTGAAACTCTAATAGAAACAACTCATCATCACAACTGGCTATTATTTGCCAGAATTCCTTCAGAAAGATCAGACTCTCCTAGGGTCATTGCTTACATCAACATTCGTCTCTCTTCCTTTCGATTCTTACTTTGTAAAGATATTATTAATCACAGGGATATCATTCTCATTTCTTTCCTTAACAATCATGTTTGTTATTATATCATAAACGTTTACTCAGCCTCTTCTCATTCAGCCTTAAAGTATCTTAAGAATACTGAGGTGAACATTGACAATGTTCTCCTTATGACTGGTGATTTTAATATTAGGGATAGTTTATGGGACCTGTCTATTCCTCACCATTCTTCCATTAGCGATGATCTCATCATTATAGCCGATTCATTTAACCTTGCTTTACCAATGCCGATTAATCTGTGCCCTACAAGATATTCTGACACAGCTGGGGAAGCAAATTCGGTCATCGACCTAATGTTCCTTTGTTACAGGTCAAGAGAACTCAACTGACATTCTATTCACCCTGACAGTCATCTTTCCTCTAATCACGCTCCCCTCTCTATCAATATTCCTATTGATAAAGAAATTGTTTGCACTTCCAAATTATCAATTCCACAAAAAAGCAAACAGGAAACTGCCTTTGTTGAAAAAGTCATATCAGATCTCAAAAATCTAGACACGTCTAACATTGCCGACACAGAGAAATTAGAACACATTGTCAATCAGCTCGAAGCGATAATAAAGCAAGCATGGACAGAAAATGCCAAAAAATTGAGAATCACCAAACACTCCAAGCAATAGTGGAGGGAAGAATGTAGCCATTCCCTTAATAACTACAGGATGTCAAGAAGTCTAGACAATTGGAAGAAATTCAAGAAGGTCATTAAGAACACCAAAAGGTCTTTCTTCAACGCGAAGATTCAAGAAGTAGCAAACAAAAGCCATAGTCCTTGGGAGTTAATGAATTGGATCAATAGGCACAAGCTACCTGCTATCGAAGCCATCCAATATGATGGTCACCCTTGTCTCTCTCTGGATAGTTTATGGAAAGTGCTTCATGCATCTTTTAACACTGCTCTCAATCGTCAGGTAGATACCAATATCCTTAGTGAAATCAAACATAAAGTGACTTCTGCTTGGAGTTCTTTTTCTAAGAAAGAATGCAAGCAATTATCAAATGCAACAACTTGTCATTGCCAGGACCCAATAAACTGACGTGGTGTCACCTCAAGGCCATTCTTAAGCAAGATGATTACCTTGTCAACATCATCAATATCGCTGACGCTTGCATCAATTTAGAATATTAGCCAAACTACTTCAAGTGTTTATCAACTGTGATTATACCCAAACCCAATAAAATGGTGTATGATCAACCCAAATCTTTCCATCCTATTATACTCCTTAATACCCTAGGCAAACTCATTGAAAAGGTAGTTGCAGAAAGACTTCAATTCATTATCGCGAATAACAATTTTATCCATTTGAGTCAATTAGAGGGATTAAAATTCAAGTCCACCACAGATGCTGGTGTCGCTCTCACTCACATCATTTGATCAGGATGGGTCAAGATCCTTTCTTATACATTTTAGAAAAACATCTTAAAAACCTCAATATTCCAGTCTCTATCATTTCTTTTGTGGACGATGATCTCATTATTTCTCAGAACAAATCAATTGACATTTCTAATTCTCAACTCTATTGTAGCTATAATGTATTATCCAAACTTCTTGACAAGTTTGGTCTTATCATTGAACATTCAAAAACTAAAGT
>Ga0157364_1006354_pt1 | contig 12131 bp, 4 predicted proteins | sample AttsexASBM2_FD_111476 | JGI IMG/M metagenome (GOLD analysis project Ga0157364, IMG submission 111476) | Fungus gardens microbial communities from leaf cutter ant in Ribeirão Preto, State of São Paulo, Brazil - Atta sexdens ASBM2 | ecosystem: Host-associated > Fungi > Mycelium > Unclassified ...
GTGTGTGTGTTTGTGTGTGCGCACTCGCGTGTGTACGTGTGTATGAGGTATATCTGGACATCTCTCATTTATATATATATATATATGTATACACATACACATCTGTCCAGCTTCCTGGTACACATTTGGAAGCCGCGAGTCGTTGTTGCATAATCTCCTCGAGAGAAACACATCGTTCGCGGGCGAACGCAATCGGCAAACGCTCGGCAATGGTTGACTTTTTCGATTAATAAAATATACAGACAAATTTCGTTACGACTATCGTTAGGAAAGATGTTGTTTAAACGGTAAATGAGTGGAAATTTTTTTGTCGTATAAGACATTTTATACTCTTATAAAGAATTAAAGTGATAGAAAAGAGAAGGCGGAGATAATCTAACTTTCATTCTTGGCAATCTATTTATAATGATTGATCGAGCATTTTCAAAACTATTTTTGCAACTTCAAATATGATAATCAAAACTTAAAAATTGGGATACTAGTGTTATGCAGCTTGAAGATGTTATATTTTCTACATTTGTTTTTTTGAACATATATTTAAACAACTATGATATTGATCAATTTACTTTCAATGTCAAGTGATAAGTATATCAATTAATGCAATTAATGTTTGATAATGTGATATTTGTGTACGAAAAATATTACTGGATTTTAAATGTGTTAATAATCATGCAACCACATACGTCTGATAATTATCAACAAGCTCCCATTGACCTGGATTTTTCGCTAGTTAACTTAGAAGGTTTTAGAGGTTTCCCTTAAAGCTTCCGTAAAATAATAACGTCAATGTTCCTACACGTAGCGTAAAACAAAGCTGTAAATCAAAATTGCGATTTAACCAAGTTATGATTCTAACAAGTGGTCCATCAGAAACGTAATACACACGTACTTGGATCTGAAGATATGAAGAAATATCCAGGACAAAGGGTTTCAGCTTGAATGTTTCTTTGAAATGAAAATTAAAACTTTTTGTAATATAGTATGATACTATTTTTGTTATTACTGCCTTAAAAATTGCTTATAATCTTATTTAAGAAAATATTTATGTTTCTAGTATAATTCAGACGACGGAATTTTTAAAGAATTTTCTTGCCTTCTCGAAACTATTCAGATTTTATCCTCGATATTCTTTCGACGCATTGTCGAATGTAATTGGAAGCACCTAGATGTATAATTTGTAGAGAACTCACATCGATCGATGTATCATTTATTAATCGAAAAATTAGACCCATTTGGATTTGGAGAGGATTCACTTTCGTGCGAAACACGAGGAAGAAATAATTGAGAATTGGAACATCCCGTTTGTGCTGTCGATAGCGAAGCCGACGAGGAGAGAATCAACGAAGCCGTTTCTTTCGACATGACAAAACAAATTCGTTGTACAAAAGTGCGTGTGAGAAAAAAGATGAGAAATGGGCGTTCCGATTACCTTGCTATATATCTGCGTACCAGTGATTGTTGCGTTTAAGTGAGTCTAAAGAGCGAACTCGGTAATCTCGGTATCTCGCAAAAAGTGAGAGAAAATCCCGGAACCGAGAGTTCCCCTCCCGCTGATCAGTATACACGTCAGCTACGAGTCGCGATAAAAACGGCGCGAGAAGCTTATTTTTAACACCGGCGGACGATTTAAGGCCGACTTTACCTAAAACAGCATGTACATGAATTTTGTACGCCGCCGCGTATTAATGATCGGTTTCTGTTATTCCTACTGTTGCGCGTAGAGCTTTATGGAGATTACCATAAAGTTATCATTATTGTCGATTCACAATAATCCTACATTAAAAGACGCTTGGGTGATCCAGAAAAAGGGTGACATAATAGAAATGTATTTTTTAGCCCTTATTTTTTTTTAAATAAGAGAATTCAACTGTAGTTGTCTAATTGCTATTTGCATAGATAAGCGGATTTTATTAACAGAACTTCATAAAGAAATAACATCTCGTATTTTGTTAATTAAAAAAAATATAAAATCTTATCCGTCTATGTTACTTTTTCATTAAATTTGTCTATTTATATATCGTGGCATATAATTAAAAATATTACATAGAAGATATTAATTGTTATATTGATTTTTTAATATTATGTTAACATTATTTATATCATTTATTTTTTCTGAGACATAATCTTCATACACGTTTGAATTAAAAAAGTCGTCCTCTCTTCAGAGAATACATTCCTTTTCCTAATCTTCAATCTTTTTTCTGGATCACCTCGTATAAAAATTCACAAACGCGACGAACGAAACTCTTTCTCGTACATTTTGTTATACGAACGCGTTTACTCGACATTCGATCGTTTTACATCTACGCGATAAACATATTTTTGTACTTTCTCTTTATTGTTAAATTGGATGCAGGTATGTATGCCGTACCTCTCGATGCGTATAAATATATAGGATCTCATATTATATTATATACGAATATTAATTAAAACGATTACGCGTGAATTACCCGTCACTTATCATTTAGAACGAAACAAAAATATGGATTAAATAGAGATCAATTTAGAGGACGCGGAGCAATCCGATAATAAGGTACATTTACTTCGCCGATTTTTTATATCGCACCAGTCGGTGTCGACGAGAGTAAAATTTTGTCATAAAATTGTGAATATATACATACGTTAGTTACTGACAAATAAATGTTACACGATGCAGTTTGTGTAAGAATATCCCTGTTCGTGTTCTTTCGAACGAGCCGCATCTTTTCCTTCGATTTTTACTTTCTCCAACACGTAGATATTGTACAATACATTATGAGAGAATATTTGTAAACGAAAACTGCAAATTTATACCAGTTGATCATTTCCAGAATTTATAAAGAGATTAAAGCGCGCGCAAACTCTAGAGTTATATTTTATCATGTTTACGGATATGTCTGTCTGCGTCTATATAAGCCTGTCCTTTGTCCGAGAAAACATGTTCGATATAACTTGTATTAATATTCCTGCCTTAACAACCCCATTGCGATCGCAAGCATTGACACTAATAACTATTAGTTGTCGGAATCGAACTCTGCAATGAATGTAATAAAGGCATATGATTAAATCTCTTATCATTATTGCGAAATAAAATTGTATAATCCACTTTTAGAGCGTATATTTATGAATCTAAGAGTGAGTAATGTAAGCGCAATGTATGATCTTGATCTATTTTCTTTTCGCAATCAGGTTCGTTGCGTTCGCCAGGGTAAGTTTAAGAGCAAAAAAGTTTCGGAAAATTCATATTTTATGCAAATAAAATGCAGCATAATAAAATCTATTTTTTTGCGTAATTTTCCTCAAACTCGACGCATTTTACTTTTTTTTTTTTTATTCAATAAGTTCTGATTTTCTACCATTTTTACATTTTTTTAAATGCTATTGAAACGATATTCTCATCCAACAGAACAGCATTGCAATAATACCTTAATTGAAATATAGTATAATCGTATAAATAATACCTTAATCGAAAAAAAAGTGAGAAGAATTTGGAAAAATGCGTTGAGAGCTGGGGAGCAGAAGAATAATGTCAGCTTCATATCTTTTTACATCCTCGAACATAAATGTGCGTGTAAAAAGATCTTTTGTCCTTTCTCTCTTTTTTTTTTTCGCTTGTCCTCGCTTCTTCATAAACGGCATTAGTTCGCACAGTCCCTCTTCCTAAATACTCTATAGCTATTGGTTGACCCAGAAAATTTGCGATATCGTCTTGACATCGCGCTTTTCTCCACGACTGACGATAGGTCTGCTTGCAGGGGAGTCGACATATTTGTGACTGTTGAGACTTGACTGATGATGGCGGGGCCGATCGGGGCTAAACCCTGTGACGATCAACCTCTGACCGCTGAAAACCTCGCACCGCTTGATTACTGAATCGATTGTGTGTGCGAATAGATGAAACGACCACCATCGCCATCCCGTGCCTGCCACACCACGCATGCATACACACCCTGCCCGCCATCCCCCGCCCCACAAAAACTCTTCTTGGTACACACACGCTGATGCTTCACGAAAGAAAACAGTTACGTTATCATTTAGAGTTAATTAATTTATCGTATTGTCGCATCGTGCGCGTGATCAATATACGGCTTTTATATGAAAGAAATAAAGCGCCAGTTTTGTTTTTTAATCCCGGTTATCGCCGGAAATTTCCCTAAGGAGACATTTATATAAATCGCGACGATTTATTAGATAGCAAATAAATGATTTTTGTATAAACGCAAATGTATTTTTATGTATTAATGTATCATTTAAGTTGCAACAAGGTATTATTCGAATTGAAGTCGAACTTCAGGCCCAGTGGTCGCTGCGTCAATAAATTAATCTTTGTCTTGGCTGCGCCAAATAGATAGAAATGCTTTTACGAAAATTATAGAAATTATCCTTTTGAAAACGTTTTATCGTGAAGTAATTGAGATGAAATAATAAAATAAAGATTGCGGAAACAATTTTAATGGAAGAAGCTTTTAGGAGCGTGTTTCGAATTTACTACACGGAGAGGCGCTTGGTTTCTTCTGTGCAAAAGCTGTTCACATTAGTGCTAGCTAGAGATCTTTTTATTTAAAGAAAGACGAATATTCGGCAAACATTTTCGTTTCAGTCTCGCGCATCGAACGCGTTTTGCTGTCGGAAATGGATTCATATAACAAGTTGAGTGAGAGTCCCGAGTATGAAGTACTTCTTCGAGTACTCGAATATGAATAATCCCTAAAATACGCGCAGTCACGTACAACGCGCATAAATGAATGTAAATTGAGTTTCTCCTTTTTTTTTTTATTTATTTATTCATTCATTCTTCGAGGAGAGCAATAACGATATTTGCGTTTTGCGCGCGCGAATAATTTATTATTTATTATTATCTTTCTCCGATGTATTTTATTCGTATATAATATACGTACTACGCAAGCGTTTCTTTTCTTTTCTGGTGTCTCTTCGACGTGATGGACAATTCATTTCGACGACGTAGATATCTGATTTTTCGCAACATTGTGTATTCGCGCGTTGATATTATTATTACTTTAAGTTCGTCTATATATATATATATATATATATATATATATATATATATATATATATATTTTTTTTCATTATTAACGAAATTCGTACGATCCTTTCGTTCTTTTTTTATTGCCAATATAAAGCAGGATATCAATTATTAATATGGTATATCAACAGTTATTTGATAAAAATGCACGCTACCATTAATTTCGTACAATAATTTTGTATAATGGTCATTCATTCTTAATTTAATCGCGTTAAAATGATAAGGAAATGAGAGAAAAAAACATGATGACTGATTGTTGACGTATGCAATTGGTGTTCAACATCGAAATACAATCGTTTCTAAGAAAAAATAGACTTTGTTATCTATTATTATTATTATTATTATTATTATTATTATTATTATTATTATTATTATTAATTGGATCGTTTATGTATTTTATTTATGATCATGTTGTACCAGGGTTTTTAATACTCTATTCTGATCTTTTGTATTATGCCATCGTTTAGTAGGAGGATTAACGACGAGAAAGTTAGAGATATAGCATTGCGTTTAAGAACGCGTTACGAGGGAATAGGTACGTAAGATCCTCCATCATAGTTGAAATTATGAATAGACGATTTTTACGTTAGATCGATAAGGATAAGCAATAAACAAGTGACGTCGTTTGATTTACTTCTGCGCGTTTAGTATTTAATTAAACAAAAAAAAAAAGAAAAAATGAAAAGAAAAAGAAAAAACCGAACCTTCTGTTGTAGTAGAATAAATTGATATTTCTCTATTCCGCAATAGGAGCTTAAGTTTTGTTGCTAGTACATCGTGACCTCGGTACGTAGATATGATCTTTGTGACATCAAGTGAGTCCGATCTTACAAATTAAAAAGAAACGAAATATATGTATATTCGTCGCTAATACATTCGTCCACGCAAAAATACATTTGAACGGACTTTGCGGAACTTTGCCTCCTCAGATAGATTTCATTTTTCACTTACCGGAAGCTTTACTGGGACCAATAAAACTACTTTGTAAGTTTTGCGTATTTCTTTCTTCTTGCTGACGGCGATCTTAATTTTAAGAGCTCTATATATTTATGATATATATTATAAATTAATTACTCGACTCAGCCTATAAAGTACAAAATACGTGACTTGATCTCAGATTTAAATAGAAAATTAATTACCTTTCTCTGCCTTTCTGAATGAGCGCGGCGTTAATTTTTTGAATGACTATCACATGTCGAGAATATACGTTTAAGAAATTATGTTAACAAAGGACAGGTTTTATGCAAAAAAAAAAAAAAAGAAAACAAGAAAAAAGAAGCCTTTAAATTTATCGTACATCGATCTATCTATTAATCGCATTGACTTTCTCGTCGAATATGCACGCCTGAAAATTTCCGTCGTTATCTGTAGGCAGCATGGTGATTCGTATCTTTGGAATAAATGTCCAATATTAAGTGTTTTATGCGGAAAGCATTTAGTTTACGTGAACTACGACAGAAGAATTTTAAACAGATTATAAAAAACATAAGGGAAAAAAACCTTCGAAAGCATGCCATAATAATTATGAACGTCATAATAATATTCATTTCTTTATTGAAAACTTTTCTATTTGTAATGCGTAACTCGGTGATATTCTGAACGACTGAACAAGAAGCGTGTCTTTCTTTACTCTCCTGACAATGAATCTTCGCTACTATTTAATTCATTAATCTATCCTATTCGTATAAGATTCGACTATAATTTTTCGCTTCCGCAACACAACGAAATAAATATGTTTTATTTTTTTATTGTATATGTATATTCGTTTGTTCCTAGTGCGATTTATAACCGTAGTTACTCGCGGTCTAGTTGAAAATTTGTCGAATTTGAATTTTACGCGATCTTTTTAGCACCTTATTTTAACACTCACCTCATCCCTCAAGCTGCGACTCTGGCAGTCCGATTTATTGTTAATGATTTAAAGATAGAGAGGCAATACTATATACTATCCGCAGATAGTTAAGTTACATGTAGTAATGCGTTCAAATGACAAATTGCGTTTTTTACAATGTACCTTGCAATAACAATAAGTTTGATATTAAAACATATTTTATTCTTGTTTTTTTATCCCATTCCCCACAATATCAATGAATCTTTGATTGAATATCCTGATTTTACTTATTATTTCAGTTATGCAAATTATTTTAAATTATTTTTTAACGATAGTATTTAATTATTTTTAATTTCAATTCAATTAAAATGATTAAATGAATTTAATTAAATAAAAATTAAAGATTTTTAGTGAGCGATATTAAAATATAAATGTATAAAGCTTTATAAATAATTTGAAATAGATTGTAAAAATATTAATATTTTTGGCTAAAAATTGATATTTGATATTGACAAATAAGCAAGCTTAATTTTTAATAATTATTCTATCGAACTTATCATCGATTGATTTCGACTTTGTGGAAGAATATTGTTAGATTGAAATATTCTATACAGTAAGGGAAGAAAAATACATTTCGTGTGTGTCTTCATAATTATTTATGTATTTATATTTTCAGGTTTTTTTACAGCTATTCTTACATCTATAATAATGTTCGAAAGACGTACAATGTAAGATACTGATTATTTATCTCCCTCTGCCTCTGCCACGATTAAAGCCTCCTCTTCCTCGGCCGGATACTTTTCCCTTTGGTGGCGGTGACTTTGGTCTGAGTGCTTCTATCCTTTCAGTGCAGCCGGTAGTGATTTGACCATTGGTGAAATAACTCTGATAGAGGTCCGCATTGAAGTTAGTGTTTGTTAGTTCTGGACCGACAGTAAGCCAGCCAGGTCTAATAGTGCTATCACGACCAAATAGATGTAACCTGAATAATAATAAAATAATTAAAATTTTCAAAAAATAACAGATAAAGGAAAAATACCAGAGAAAGAATACAAATTTCAAAATTATCTTTTTATGATTACCATATTTTCAAAGAAAGTTTGCGAATGATCGCTATGTTTTTATCCATTGCTAATGTCTATTATTATATTTTTATGGAAAATTTTATTTTACGCATATTTCTTATATTAAAATATAACTTTAGTATTCAATAATGAATATAAGTCTTATATTCATCATTATTCCGTATGTTTTTAACAAAAACATCAATAAAAGATCTAATACCAACTATATTGGTCAACATTATTTTAAACTTGACAATTTGATTTCCATATAAAAAATATTAATAATTATCAATTACATAAATATATAAATATATAAATAAGGATTCTCAATGTTAAAAACAATAATTAGAAATTCAGAACAAGACTAATGAGAGTCTAACGCTGATGTAGAGTGAAGAGTTAGGAGATAATACTCAGGTGTTGGCGGTTATCTTCATTTATTCGAACATTTTGGTTCACTTTGGAATTAAAACAAGTTTTGAAAATAACCGTCAAGATGAACTGACATGATATTAATCTGAGGAACGAGTTTGTTTAATTTATATCTTATGAAAATGTGAATCAATGTGAATCAACTTCTTTGTTTCCCGTTGAGCGTATTGATTTCTGTCAATCTACGAGTGAATTACTTTCAACGATGTATTATAATATACTTCTTTTTCGCTGAAGATGACTCCAAAGTGCCGAAACATTCAATATAATAAATAAAGATAACCACCAACATCTGAATATTATCTGCATCTCCTAATTCTTCGCTCTTACATTAGTGTTAAACTCTCATTAGCCTTGTTCTGAATTTTTAATTATTGTTATTAATAATTATATTTAAAAAAATTCCACATTTATTGCAAAACTGCGAAATTGATTTGTATATTTCAAAAGAAAGCTGTAAAGGAGTTTCGTTTATATATTTTTGTACCTTCTTCGGCCGAGGCAGAAATGCTCGATGATGTGAAAAATCTCTACAGGTTTCTCGATGGATCCATAATCAGGCTCCTCGGATATAATGAGGTCAATATCAACATTGGCATGGATAAAGTCTCCGTCTGTAGAGCGTCGCACCGTTCCCTTGATACCCATCAAACAGTGCTCCTTTGTTCTTTGAAGTACAGCTTTACTGTCTAGATTTTTGCTGTGACCTGGATTATTGATATTCGTGCGAATCCAACAGATATCCTCGCAACGACGGAAACCCCACTTACGTAGACAAAATCGTCCCATGTCTAATCCATCGCTGCTACCACACCATAAAAACACGAAGCTCCGATTGGCAGCCACCTCACCGATATCTAATTCCATAATCTACGCGGATATGCGATAATTAAAAGAACTCAAATTATTTGCATCAAACAATTAATCTCATCTAAAAGTTAAAATGAAGAAAGGAGAAATTACAAAATAAATTGAAATTTTTAATATCTATTTAATTTGTTCAACAAAATTATTATTATGAGTAAAATTTATTATTCATTACTATTACTTATTTTCGCTTTAAACGAAAAAATTGAAGTATGCTTTCCACAAGAAAACATTTTTAATTTTTTAAAAGAAATTTTATTCTTTTAAGTAAAAATTTAAAATAACTTAAATAACATCGCGATTGAGAGTATGATGTAACTATGGAAAACTAACTTGGTCCCAGTTCCAAAGTTGTACATTCGTTGCACCGCATGTTCTCTGATACTCTTCCAGAGGTGGCTCTATAAGAATGACATCAAATTTACAATTGAGCTCTTTCAGATTATAGGACAGCAGGTCTGTTTTTAGATACATTGGTGGAGTCGCAGTCTCTGCAATTAGATCATCCTTCAACTTGATCAGTTCACGCAGTTTTGGGTACTCTTCGAATCTGTCTGCCAGACCCACGTCTCGGATAAAATTCTGCGGCCGTTGGCCGGTGTCAATAAAATGCTGACAATAGTCATTGTGTGGATTTGATGACTGTGTTCCCTTTACATACATAAAAGATATTTTAAACATACAATATCTCAACATGAAATGTATAAAGTACTAATAAATACCTTCAAGAATGTCGAGGAATCCTTATATACAATCTCATCAGTTGGAACATCATCTTTCAAATCTTTGACCATGCCATCGGATTTGTCATTGGAGAGTTTACCTCTCTTCTTCTGCGTGTCCTCAATGTCTGTTCCCAGAATCTGCCGCAGTTCGTCTACGCTTGAAACTCCCAACTATAAATGAAAGAACAAACATGTAAAGATGTCGACTTGGCTTAACTCCTAGTGGTCTACTCAGTTTTCGAGCCATTCAGTTATATTTTTTTATATTAATCTGCAAATGTGAAATGTTATTATTAAAATGTTATTACTGAAATAAACTTAATATTTGTTTTTGTTAATTTCAAGAAATGACATAAATTATGTCGTTTCTTGAAATTAATTAATGCCTTTTAGTTAACATAAATTAAGATCTCACAGGCTCAGTAACTATGTTATAGATTTTGATATCAACTCTGGAGTTGATTCTAATCTTCAAAATCACGATGGTCACCGCTTCTTTTTTGGGATAAATTTTAGTGCTCACCGTTTGGGCCAGGAGTTTCTTGCGTTTCTGAGAGCGTTCCCGACGAGCCTGCAGCATCGTTTGCATCCTCGTTCACGTTGTGACTGCGAAAAACATGTCCAGGGAGTTTTTGCGTTTCGTTTCACCCCGCAGAATCACATCACCAGGAGGCGAAGTTGAAGAATGACGGAAGAGCAGAACGTGATTCAGACTGTTCGCGAGGAAGGCTTACCTTGATGTAAATTAGTTTGTTATTTAAACGGCGTGGTCTCGTCTAAGAACAACGAGAAATCCCATTTTCGATTTATTTTCCTTCTTCTAGCCGTTTTCTTTAGAGCACAACAATATTCTCCTTTTCCTTGTATTCCCCGTTCCTTCGGTACTTTGTTCGAATCTTAGGAGCTTTAAAATCACCAATATTATGGAACTAACCTAACTTAACCTCCTGTCGACATGACGCGGCGACATGTGTCAACGATTGACAGCAAAGATTCGTCTGACGCCAGGCGCGATAATCGGAAATATTGGGATTACGCTATTATAGTCACGTCGGTAATAATGCTCGCTGCATTTATCGCTCTGGTGATATCTTACAATTGTTGCAAAAATAAAATTATTTGCATGGACTGTCCATATACAAATATAATAACAATCATAGGAAAAAAAACAGGAAACAAATTAAAAAAAAATTACTGCATGTGTCATTATCCGTTAGAGAATTGATTGAAATAATTGTATCATCTGTTGATACAATTATTTGCTAAAAGTATAGTTCAAACATCTAATTCTTGAGATATTTAATTTTTGTAATAAAAAAACTAATTTCAAGTTAATGAAAATATATCTACGCGTAAAAGATTTGATTTACTCTAGATATATATATATATATATATATATATATATAGATAAATGTATGTATAGATATAAATTATGAAAACAATAAAGGCTTTTATGAAAATAATAAAATTTCTTTCAAATTGTGTTATACTTAATTTTTTGTTTATTTTTTGCATGTTATTATACATTTCGACAATTAATTAGTATTTATTATATCATACTATAAATTAGCTAAGGGACAATTAAATATTATTTATTATGTCATACAGAATTTATAAATTATGATTTAAGGAAGAATTAAAACTGTGTACATACAATATACATTAAAAAAAGCATGAAACAAATAGAAAAAGATAAAATAGAAAAAGATAAAACAGAAAAATTGTATAGCAACCTCATCATTAATTTTATGTTGACATTCTCCAGCTGTTATTATGTTAAGTGCTAATTATTGAGGCAAAAGAATCGTTATTTCCTTTTTACTCATTATCTCCATTTTCATTTTACGACACGTTTTATCACTTTGTTAAATATAAATAATTATGGTATTATCACGTCGTATAATAGATATATATATCATATTGTACATGTATGTACCGCGTCACATGTCTAACTAACAAATATTTGAGAAATAAACGCGTTTTCTCTCCCGCAAAAACGCATCGTGTGGTTAAAGAAACAGAGAAAGATAAAGGAAAAGTAAGAGAAAGAGAGAGGGAAGGGGAGAGAGAGAGAGAGAGAGAGAGAGAGAGAGAGAGAGAGAGAGAGGCGCGGGAAAAACAGAGGAAAAGCGCGCGCAGAGACAAAGGAATACACACAAAGCAGAGGAAGCACACATTGTCAATAGAAA
>Ga0157364_1006355_pt1 | contig 12131 bp, 7 predicted proteins | sample AttsexASBM2_FD_111476 | JGI IMG/M metagenome (GOLD analysis project Ga0157364, IMG submission 111476) | Fungus gardens microbial communities from leaf cutter ant in Ribeirão Preto, State of São Paulo, Brazil - Atta sexdens ASBM2 | ecosystem: Host-associated > Fungi > Mycelium > Unclassified ...
ATATGAATTTTTTTAAATATTTAAAACAATTATTATTTGCGTAAAGTATATAATATATACTATGTATCTTTCTGGGTGTATTATTGCTGACAGAAGAATTGAAATTTCACGTTACCAGTGGAAAGTGTTCATTTTTTAAGCGTAGCATGCATTGACTGCGTTGATCAAAGTAAAAAGTAAAAGCAAAATATTGTACATTGCTCTCATTGATATTTCCTTCAAAGTCGTGTGTAATTGCCATATGCTGTCTGCTGTCGCGTAAAAAGAAAAAAAAAACAATCCCGCGGAGAACGTAGTCATTGCCGTCGTAACTTTCTCGTCTTTTTGAAAAGACGTAATGAAATTCTACTCGCGTTAATGGCTAGGTAGTAATTTAATTTCATCGAGAAAAGGAACAACGTAATTCTCTTTTCCTCTGCCATATACATGTGATATACTCCATTTTCAGAAGAAGAGGTCAACGTACAATCTATTTCACCAACATAACAGAAGCAACTGCGTTTCTGCCTTTATGCTTGCGAATAGTCCGTATATTTTCTAAAGGTAAAGATACACGAAAAGTAATATTACACTTTCTCATACATGTCGAGAGATCGTCAAAATTATTTACAGAATAGAATTTCTAGTATCCCTCTCCCCTATTAGCAATTATGCTACTTTAGACGAATGTATATAATTAGTAACTACAATAAATATATCGAAATACTTTTAAATATATTAAATTATCGCAAAGATTAAACACTGATTATACACTGTTGCTTGCACGCAATGGTGTAAAATTATTCATGGAAATACCTATTCGCTAAGTAATTTTCAATTAGACCTCAATGTGACGCGGGGACCAGCCAATAAGAAGCGTAAACTTTTTTAATTAAAGGGCTGTCCTCGGAGTTTTAAATGAGTTAGTAACGCTGACGGGTAGTAGTAGAAGGAAAGTGAATGAAGCGTGTGCAGGAAGAAGTAGAAGTCAGATAAAACGGGATCGTAATGGTAGTACTGCAATAGACTATGGAAAGAAGGAGTAGTTACGAGTCCAAGTATCTCGAACAGCGAGAGCTTTATTCTTCACTGGAAAGAGAAAAAGCTACGGTTATCATAAAATCATCCTCTTTAATTACCGCGACCAATTAACAAGTTTACTGCAGGCAGCTTTTGTGATAATGAATAATGACGTCGATTAGTTGATACAAAATTGTATAAAGGATAGATGTGTAAAATATAATTCCGAAAATATAAAATTCAAATACGAATGCTCTTTTCTTTTGACGAAGAATGTTGCTAGATCGCTTTTGATTTATGTAAAACATTCTAATTTATCTCTTGAAATGTTACATCAATGTTTTCTTGTTATTAGTTATTGATTTGCATAAATTTTGAAATTTACGAAAGTTATAAATAAGATTTCCAAGTCAAAAATATTGTAATGCATTCTAATGCAAATTATATTTTACATGGATTTTAGTTTAGACGTTACTTGTAAGTTATTATGTCTGCTTTTCCAACGATAAAGCAGAGACGCGAATAGATGTAATGGGTTATTTCACTGGTGTATATGAAACTCCGGAACAAAGCTGTTAGGATATTACTGATCTCATTAAAAAGTAAGTGTCTACCGACGTTACGCTCGTATATGAAGGGATATAGAGTCTATATAAAGGAAGTTAATGGTTAAAGTAAACAATTCAATATTAGCAATCTCATTATATACAAAATTATTTGTATTGCAAGAAGGAAAAAGTATTTCTAATCGTACTTATTACGGGAAATGCAATGTGAATAATATAACAAAAATTCATTGAAAGATATTTATTTATCATTGAAAAATATTTATTACGTGTGAATAACATTTTTTATTTTCATAAGAAAATTTTCAGTTTAAGAAACCTTTTCATATTTATTTTTATTAAAAAATGTATATATGCATTTAGAAACAGTTGATAAATACAAATAAAATGTATATATGAATTTAGAAACAGTTGATAAATACGAATAAAATTACTCAATGAAAGATAGAATCAGGGTTTAATTTTAAATTCTTCATTTTATTAGCTTAACAGAAAAGTTAACTTAGATGCTATTTTATTACGTATATATTATGTGCTTGTTCATTCTGTCAAAGAAAAACACAAGTGGAAATTAAATCTAGAGAAAATGAACGCGGAATATTCATGATACACTGATAAGGCGCAATCTTTAGGCACGTGTGCAAGTATTTTAACAAGGTAAAATGAGGTGTCTTATATGCAAAAGCATACCTTTCCTCTTCTATAACTTTCTTCATTCTCCAGCGATGTATTTATAAAATATACTTTATTAATAATATCCTTTGTAGCAATTGCATGCAATTATTTATTATAATCATAACGATAGATTATAAGGAAATGTAATGCACTAATAATGAATGTAAAAAATTTAGTCGTTTGAAAAAAGATATGAGATTTATATTTAAAAAAATATATCACAAATGAGATGCTGAAGATGTGATGGTTTTTCCGTGATTACGTTATTTTATTCGCGCACTAAATGTCCTCCATAAAAATTCATTAAACTTATACGCGATTTTTATATAATACGTCCGGAGAAAAACTTAATCTACCTATATTTTTACTAGCATATATGAAATTTCGTAATATTTTCACAGAATTATATGAGGTATTTCGTGGAGTACGTAGCGACGAATGTTTCGGGCAAAATGCAAGTTACAGACTCTCGTGGAATTTCAGACGATAAAAAAATAAAGTTTATGAAAATCTCATATCAGAAAAAGAATTCTCACAGAAAGAATATTATGTTATTACGCAAATATTATGATACGTGTATCACTACTGATAATATATGATATATGTGATAAGTATCGTATGTTTCATTAAATTTCACTATCGACAGTCAAAGATCAATTTTTTATTGTTCCACCTTTTATTTGATGAAACAGAATTAATCGTGAAATAGTGAATTAATAAATGGAATTTTTCGACCATACACTCGGCTCTCTAATGAGTTAAATTCTACAATACAAATACAATTATATTGCGTGAAATAGAAAGATTGAATAAATACAGGACTAACATTATTGACATCAACAAAAATGTAGTGATTTTTATTAAAAATAAATGAATAACCTCATTTGCTGTTTTTACACACGTGCTGTATTTAGTTAAAAATATTTTCAGCGAAACTACATGTATCGTTACGCAGAATCGGTCATCTGTAACATGCATATGTAATAGTGCTGAAGAGTTCGATAATGAAAAACAGGACATTTAAAATATTCGGCCGATAAAAGCTGATACTGTTAACATGTTATCGCATAAATTTTGTCAAACATTGTTACCTATTTGCATAAATATAAATGACGTGAAAAGCAGATACACATATAATAGTGATGAATATAATAATATATTTGCTACTAATAAAAATTGAAAATATCAAATATCCTTTAAAAACGCATATCCGTATTGTATTAATTATTTTATTGATATCTTTCGCGAGATCATAAATAATTGATCTTTATTCAGAGCGTTCAAGAGTCATCAAATAATATTATAGAAATATATAATACAAAAGAAAATTAAATAGAATTACGTATAATTTGTGAGACAAATATGGCTCGCACTTTTGGAATAACAATCAACGATTAAATTGAAGAGATTTTATGCTAATAATTTATATTGACATGATCGAGGAAGAATTCCTTAGTTCAATCAAGAGGCTGACTTTAATTAACTGAATTGTTCACTTTTGTTCAATAATTATGGGACCCATAATTATTCCGCAGATGTAAATCATGATTAATCGACCCGAATGTTCATCCTGCTGTGAATGCCTTGTACAGCCTTTCTTAATGAAATATGAATACGGGATGAGAAAATTTAAATGTGAGTTTACAATTCTGTATAAAAGCATTACTCGAGTGTGGGAATGAACAGAATTTAATACAAACGCGTTGTATATGGTGACGATTTTTAATGGAACAATCTTTATTTTCAACGTGAATTAAATTTATCTCGTTTAATTTTTTAGTAAGCCCTTCTAGGCTCGCGGTAATCTTTCGTCACATTTAATCTCGCACCGAAAAGAATATATCGCTCAGTTCGTTTGCTCACTAAATTTATCATCCATTTAATAACGTCATAGCATAATTGTTTTTTACGTTATTCGCAAAGGATTTTGTGCTATATCTCGTCTACGGACGCGTTAGAATTTATAATTAATTACCGTAGCATGTTTCATGTTTCATGAAGGCTTTCTTGTGGAGATACATGAACTTACGTAACACTATCTTTTATTTGCGTAATCAAGGAAGAGCCGTATGCTGTATGCTGTATGCATCTGAAAATGGGGTCAAACGTTTCGCGTGTAATGCGACGACCGACAAAGAACTGCAAAAGACATTTTCTATTTTATTCATATAAGAATTTTATGTAAAGAAATTCATATCTATTTCTATACTGAGAAACAAATTGTGCATTTGACTAAATTAATTCAGTTCGTTTTTACTTCTTTCGATGAAGAATATATGTATTTAATTCAAATATATGTATTTATTTATAAATACATCCTTCAACGAAAAAATAAAGATATTAATTTAATCAAATAAATAATTAATTTAGTTAAATGAACAATTTTTTTCAGCATATTTAACTTCATCAAAAGAAAGATTTTGCTGAAATATTTAAAAATTTAGCTAGATATACAGATTTTAAAATAATTTTGTTGAATCATCAAAATAATTATGTATGAAGAGAATTTTTTTTTTAGAATTTATTTTCATTAACTAATAAAACTACAATAAAATATAAAATAAATTTGATTAATTTTACTAAAGTTAGTAAAAATCTCTTTAAAATATTATGTTGTACCACAATTATCATATTTTCAGGTTACTTTTAAGAGAAAATTCTTTCCGTATACTTCAGTAAAATCATTCTTTTCGCATTACGATTTATACTATTAATTATGATAAAAAAAGTGCATACATAAACCAGTGCTGTGATCTTCAAAAGCATTTTGTATATTATATGGTTGCAAATTGATACTTGAACTCATTAACTTCGTAGAATGTTTAACAGTGCCGAATAAAGATTACTCTGATGATGAAAATAAATCTTTAAAAAAATGTTCGCGCGCCCCAAGGTTTCCCATTTCTGCATTTCCTTCCAAGGTGAACAATTTAATGTCGATGTCAAATTTTAATTATTCGCTTATTATTGATAAGTAGTTTTCCGATTTTTTATGTTAAAAAACATACACGTAATTTTTCGCTTTCAATGCTTCAGTGCATTTCTAAACATGAATTATACTACGAATGCTAGCGAATTTTTACATTTTATTTGGAGAACTTGGGAAACGAAAAATTATCGAGATTAAGAGAAAAATAGTAGTCAATCCTGCCACTGCAATGTTGCTGCAGAACGAATGCATATGGTTCAAGATCAAAGGATTTACCTCTCCTTCAACCTTAGACTTTTATCTTCATTTCCTTTTTACACGACGTCTGACCGCACGATGCTCACATCGCAAAAGCACAATGGTAGTTTTTGAAGAGCATCTTGATCCCATTTACTTTGACCAAATAAAGTAAAACGTGAACAAGCATGAAATATTTCTTCAGAACCATTTCTAACATTGAAAACGTTTAAAAGTACCATTTTATATCTTCGCGAATGCTAAATAAATTATGCAAAAAAGGATAATTACAAAATGTTTGCTGAGGAAAAGTTAATTTGAAATTGTTGAGAAAGTTTACGGGTGAAAAGAAGTGAATTTGTTCCGGGACACTTTGTATAATTCATTTTGGGCGGATCGAGCTATCGACTTTAAAGTTTAAGAATCGACAAAAGAGGCTGGCTGGCAAGGCATGATAAATATGCAGCATTTCCTTTACGACATCTTCAACCGCGTCGAGGACGACCGATTTGCGCTTGAATTTCGTGGACGAGCGCGTCGCGTGCTTGAGAGGGCTCAGTAAAGAAAAAGAAAAAAAAACAGAGGAAAAAGACCAGGAGTAAATGGAAATTGAGAAAATCGACAAGAACCAGGCCGAGGTTCAAAATTCCACGAAAGTCTTAAGTTTCGAGAAGGAGAAAACGCCACTACGACTTCGCTTGGATAACCAGGAATTGCTTAATCGGCTCGTCAGTAGTAAAACGCGGTAAAAGTATGTCAACTGTTCCAGGAATGACTCTCTATAAATTTGTAGAATATAATATCGCTCGTGCGACATCTGCTATTTTAGTCGAAAAAGATTTTTTATAAAAGCATTTTAAAAAAATTGCAAATTATCGATATTTATGTATTGCAATGCATTTATAAACTATATAGTATTTATAAAATGTAAGAGCCTTACATTCTTTTAATTCAATATATTATGCTACTTTTTCAAATTCGATTGAACAATATACAATATATACGATGCACTTCTTCCGTGATCCACTCTCCGTAGTGGCTCGCTGTCAGCGACGCTGAAATGTACTTTCAAGTTTTTCCCTAAGCAATTTTTCTCACTCCCGCGTTATTCTATATATCAATGCCAGTTCCGTGGCATAAAATCTTGCGCGATAAATTCCATATTTATGCAATCCACTCTCTATTCAGAAATAACTTTTTCACTTCAGTGGCAGGATACAAATATTTACGTAAATCCGGGTTACGAACATTGAAAAGAGCCAATGTCCCGTTGAATTCACTGAATTCACTGATTTAATGTTCATGTTCATGTTGCCTAGCGCGGGATACTAGTAAAACGAACGGGCGTATAGAATTTTAGGTTTACGCTTACATACTTGAGAAGAAACGGCTGCTTCTCTATCTTATATAAATCTATGTATATACGAAAGAACTGGCCCACAACTGTCGCGCACTTTTTAATCTTTCCTCTGGAAAAATTTCTTTCGTGAATCCATTAGTAAAGTACTTCTTCAGTTTTAATATTACGTCACTTTTTTTTTATAACTGCTAAATGTTAAATTAAATTCCTATCAAAATGAACTTTAAGACATTTTTACATATTGGAGAAAAAATGCTTTTAGCAAAATTGTTTAGTTGACGATATTTTCAATAGCAACCAAATATTTTGTTTACATAATAAAAAATGTAGTTGCTTCTACGAAATACATTTTTTGCTTTGTAAAACAAACAAAAATATTTGTTTATACCAAATAAAAAATATTTGTTTATACCATGTAGTTCGCATAACATTGCAATTTTGTTTGGTGCATTTTTTACCAAAAACTTTGTTCGATACATTTTAATCAAATTTTTGTTGTTACAGCAAAATGTTTGTTCATAGAACAAAACATTTTTCCTGGTATATATATATATTACTTGTAATCTGATTTTGGAAATGTCATTTTAATATTCAATAAACTCCATGTATCAATCCATGTATCCGATTATTATGAATTTATCGCTTAAAGAATTAAGTGATCATACCATAATTAAAAATGTAAAAATTTATGATATATTTAAAACACAATTTATTTGATTGACATTTTATGTTTATATACTGAAAGAAAAGAATAGCTGCAATTACTATAATTGAGCTATAATTTACTTATTTTTTAATATATTTTTTGATAGAACTATAATTATTATTGGATATTAACATTACAACAATAATAATTATAAAAACGAATCTAACTAACTATAATTATTTTACCATGCAATTATAATCACAAATAAACACTTTTCTGTTAGTGTAAGCGTTGTATGTAAATGTTACCCACGAATTATGAAATAGTTTCATATGGTTAAACCAAGAATTACGACAGATAAGCAAATCGATGACAATAATTCGAAACTTCAATTAAAAGATTATGATAATTAGAAGTCTTAACCTATGTAAGTTATAGTTAACATGAATTTCTTATCAGAACAAGCCATCGGTAGCTGTCCATAGAAGAGCGAGACTGTCACGCACCCTTGACTTAATAGCTCTTTCAATAGCGAGCACCGAGTTTGCCGAAGGTGCACGCTGTATTTCACCGTCGCCAATTTCCGGCTCCATTCTATAGAACCGCGTCTGCAGAAGCAAAGTCATACGACTGGTGAGTCAGATATATGGCAGCTATGACGAGGATCAATAAAAAGACAAGAGGGAATCGAGATAACATTCACTTGATGTAATATAATATCGGAACAAAAAATGATCTTTTTATTAGACGCAGCTTGCGCAAATAATTTGATAAATGAGATCAACGCGCTAGAATTTTAGTATAAAAAGTCTGTCGTTACGATCGTTTTTCTTTTTGATATTCTCTCTTCTGTATGATAAATGTGAAATTGATTTCTTGTGATATATATATAGAATATGTGTTGTCTAATTCATTTTGTAAAAGACTTACATGTTTATTAAATCTGAAAATAATAGATTTATATTGTAATGTGTATACACACACACACGCACACATATTTAAATTTAAACGAAAATTTGTATATAATAAGGGTTTTCGGGGTCACTGATTACGAATTTCAAAAGTCAAATGTTGAATTTTGAAAATTTCAAAATCCAATATGGCCGAACAATTGTTTGGAATTTCATATAAATGTGTGTAAGAGAACTTGAGGTTACTAATTACGATTATAGAATTACAATTATGAAATTAAGAACAGTGTGATTGATTGATTTTTATGTGATTTGATTGATTTTTATTTTCAAAATTTAGAGAGTATTAATTATTATAAAATAGGATATATAATTAAGAAAATAATATTACTTAGATTTGTAAAAATCAGTCGCAATAATTGTCGGGACCATTACTATCTTAAAAATCAAAGAATCATGCATACCAAAAGTTTCTATAGAATTTTCAGACTCATCAGGATAAAATAAAAACTCCAAAGCCTTCGATGACAACTTTTTACTGATTTTGGGGATCATTTATATCTTATGCTCGAAAGATATGGATCCAAAGATATCATGAGCCAATGAAATACATCTTCCATTATGTTTTTGCATAAATTATTCCTGGAAAATGCTTCACAATATTTTTTTATATCCTTATTTCTAACTTCCTGGGCATCTTCAGATAATTGATCGATTGGTAATACGTCTGATTAAATTATTTGAGTTCCATGTATTAAAACTTTTATAAACTGTCGTAGACATATAATATCAAGGAAAGTTTTCTACGCAGACTTCCGCAGTATCAAGACAATATTTTTGAAATTTTTTTCTATCTTCACATTGTACCTACTAGACATGACATGTAAGATGACATAAAATTTAATGAAATCTTCGTCCAATCCCAGCATTGCAGCAAACACTGATAAGTGTTCAAAAAATCGACGAGCCGTATTGCCATTGTTGGAACTGCCATAGCCTTTTGAACGATCCACAAGAAGACCTGTGTTTTAAACTCTTTTTGAATTGTTTTTTCCGATTCTCAAGTGCAGTTTTCTCTTCCGTTGTTCGCGCTTGCCATTTCTTATTGTCAAGTTTATATCCAAGATGCAACAAGTACTCAAAAAAATGAATCCATACATGTAACGATGATAATTCGTAACACAAATTAGAAACGTCAATTTCTTTACGTTTTACTAAATCAAGATTATTAAATTGTTTTAACGTTGCTCCGCACAAATAGCAGCGCATAGATGATTTAGTACATGTTACTAGATTACACATTTTGCCATCAATCATGATAAAAATCATTTCGTAATGTATTATTACTGCTTTTCCGTTTCTCAAACAGTTTCAAAAGGAAGAAGAGATTCAATTTGATCTTCTTCTCATTTAAAATAAATTCTACATTTTCGTGTAAAAATTGTAGATTACAGATCTTATAGATCTACAAAAAACGAGGTGACGGCGCCGGATTTTTCCATATCACTATATCCTTTTGTGTATTATCTTTGAAAACCAGTTGCAACTAATGAAGTAATAAATACATTTGCGTCCGTGTTAGTCACATCAGTAAATTTTTGTATTTGTTTTGGCTTGAAGTACCATCCCCATTTTAAAATCAACCTGGCATTTTTAAGAATTTTCGGAAATAATATTTTTTATGAAATCCTTTTGAACACGTAAAATTCTTTTAGATGTATTAGGAAACTTGTACACTGACTTTCGTAGTCTCAGTTATTTGAATATCTCTTGAGAAACATCGAGCTTTGATTTCTAAAATTTCCTCGTAAGCAGGATATATAAGAGTGTTGTGTTTTTTTATTGATTTTCTAATAAACAAGTGCAAGACTTTGATAACTTTCCTTCAATAATATTGGAAAGCGCATCGTCAGACATTTTAATAATAGAGAGAGTTGCGGTTGATTTTAATACTGTTCTATATTTATCAATTTGGTGTCGATGTAATTTCTTTGATAATATTGACAGTACTAGGAATCTTAGAAGAACGAAGGCTCATTGCAGTAGCACGACGATAATTCTGATACGCTTCATGATTGACGTAAGCCAGAGCTCTTCTTCTCTTGATTCGATGACTTGTTTCGTCGAAATTTGTAAAAGGTCGATCATATGTCATCATATTTTTTTGATTCTGTGGATTTCGATTTCACCATATTCGTTTTAATTATACTTAAATCCGCAAGTTCTTCATTACTTGTACAAACATTCTATGAAATATGTAATTGAATTATTATGAGGAATTTTGAATCTTACATTAAATTTTTTTTAAAAATTCAAATTAAAAATATTTCTCAATATTCAATTTCAAAGACAATAATATTAATAAAATCTTTCGAAATACGTTCATAATTTTGTGGAAGAAGAAAGGCACACTTCATTTATCTTAAGGAAGCGTTTTACAGTTCTTTAAGATTGTTTCCCTCTCGATTGAAGTTTAGACAACAGTTCCTTGATATTTCTTCGATCATTTATATGGATTTTAAAAGAACATTGCAGCAAAATGTTCGATTAATTGAAGCTGCGTGTCCAAATTCGAACGCCATTCATTTCGTAAATCTCGAACAGGTGCCGCCGAGTGCATATCACTTTATCAATACGCAATCCTAAAATATAGACATAATATAGTAATATGAGCAGATTTTTTTCTCAGAATAAGTATTATTTAATTGTAAAATAAGAAAAATTATTTATACGATTTAATATTTTTGCAGAGCATTATTCGAATGATTAATTGAAAAAATTTATGAAAATTCTACGATACATTAAAATAAGACACCCTGTATATACATTCAAATTATCTCGACGATGAAAAGCCGAGGTTTACTATATATCTTTCAAGGGTAGATAGTTTCCGACCCTTCTGCGTGCCTGTGCATTTTATCTAACCGAATAGCTGCCAGCCGAATGGCTCGGCGTCGATGTATTTAAAATGGTCTCATAACAGGGCAATGACGGGCAAAATTTTTTTCAAAATTTCATTAAAAAACATCTTAACTTATATGCTTCATGTAATAACTTCTCAGCTCTCCGTGGCATGATAATGATTTTTCGATGATTTACGATAAAAATTTTTATAAGCGGAACAATTATACAGGCATCTTTGATATGATTTTTTAAACACGCCGAATATACATTCATGAAAACATAATGATATACGCAAATGTTCTACATACTTTTATTAACACCCTCCATCAAGCAGAATTGAGAAAAGAGAAAAGACTTTCCAATAAAAAGTTATACACACTTGAAAAGTGATCAAAATGTCGGACGCGCTAAGCGAGATTCACCGTCTTCCGAGAACGATCACTTCGAATTAACGTACTACTAGTAGATATAGAAAAATCTTCACTTTCTTTTTGGAATAACATACAGTTATTCCAAAGAACCTCTCTATACAAGATTCTATGATACTAAACTCATAATTATGAATTTCATTTTTTGAATGTTTGGCCACCTTTTTCGAGATTCATTGTAATAATAATCATAACACTTAAAATTTCTTTGTTTATAGATTTATATCAGTAATTAATTATATTAGATATTATTTTAAAATAAAAAATTTATCATTATAATCGGCTTTTTCTCTTTATAAAAAAATTTCTTGTGATATGTATAAAATACATATTGTATAATTAATTTTTTATTAATAAAGTGACATGCCATTAATGAATATAGTTCAAATACAATATATTCAATTTAATATTTCTATCATATGCAGAATTTTTATTTTATTTTATTTTAAGAGAGAGAGAGAGAGAGAGAGAGAGAG
>Ga0157364_1006356_pt1 | contig 12128 bp, 10 predicted proteins | sample AttsexASBM2_FD_111476 | JGI IMG/M metagenome (GOLD analysis project Ga0157364, IMG submission 111476) | Fungus gardens microbial communities from leaf cutter ant in Ribeirão Preto, State of São Paulo, Brazil - Atta sexdens ASBM2 | ecosystem: Host-associated > Fungi > Mycelium > Unclassified ...
GAAAAAAATTTCAGTCGTGTGGCTAGGTTCTATATATAACGGATGGATGATCCTCGCTGAAGCATCTCGCTGTGTGTGTGTGTGTGTGTGTGTGTGTGTGTGTTTTGCGCGCGCGCGCATATATATATATATATAATGTGTGTGTGTGTGTATACTTTAAATTTTTTACACACACACACACACACACACACACACAAAATTTTATAATTGTACATATGTGTACGCGCGCGCGTGTGTATATAAAAATTTTGCATGTACATTCGGAATTTATTTCTCTAATAAACGTAAAATTTTTTCCTTAATTGAAAGAGATTCCTTCAAAGAGACATGCAGAATTAATTTTCTTAATCATGAAAATATTATTCATTAAAACACTATTATATTGTTTTAAATTAAATATTTTTTAGATATTAACATATCATTATAAATATTTCCATTAATTTTTTTATTAAGGAAAGTAATTGGAAAAATATTTAAGAGAATAATTTCTCATTAAAGAAAAAATCTCGAGTACTTTTTAAAACAGTGCTTTAAAACGTTATGTAATTATTATACATATATTGCACGAAAATCAGTGAAAAAAGTACATATACATACACGCGCACATACCAAATTTATAAACTCATATAACATAAATATTTTATCGCAATTATTATTATCATTATTACATATAATAACGAACAAAAACGAATAAAATTGCACTAAGTATATGTATCTAGGCTAGCTACAGAAAATCTATGCCGATTGATACTTTTCCATTTTGCATGATTATATTATATCGTAGTCATACATAATCTTAATGATTTAAATCTCGACAAAAATTAACAATATCAATAATAAATCGTAAGTCAAATAATAAAAATTTAATGAATAACAAAATAGTATCGATTAAATTGCGAATATAATTTTTTTTCTTTATCATAGCGTTTCTTTTAAAACATTTTTTCAAAATAATTACTACAGATATACTACATAAAATGTTTGATTAAGTATGTATTCCAAAGAAAAATTCTGAGAAAACTTGAAATAACTTATAGAGTTGAAAAACAATTAATGCATTGATTTTTTTTATCTTGTTTAATAATTCATTTCGAGTTTTATTTCCACAAGAAATAAAAAATCATGATGTAAAACAATGTAGTGGTAATTATACAAAATTGTAAAGAAATCAATGTGTTATAGAGGTTTTTAATTTTTATTAACTACTCTAAAAAATTTGTTAAACAATTTCCAAAAATTTTTGGATGTAAAACACGTTAAAAAATAAATTTCGATTGCACAAAAATTGAGACAAAATTAATGTATTAATTTAGTAATGTCTTCTTAAAAAAAAAATAAAAATTTAAATATATAACAATCCAATTAAATTAAAAACAGCTCAACCCATCTTTATTGCTCTTATATGAATTATTTTCGATTATAGACAGTACTAAAAAAAGAAACGCATTAATTTAACACCAGATGTAATTATATATTTACACACACACACACACACACACACACGCGCGCGCGCGCGCACATGCACACGCCAAAGAGAGAGGGGGAGGGGTGTTATGTGTGTGTTGTGTGTGCGCGCGCGCGCGTCAAATTGAAAAAAGAAATTTGTTCGTATGTATAATGTATATGTGTATGTCCTCCTGAGGATTTATAAAATGGAATCGACGAGATTCCGTCTATATAAAAAAAAAAAAATCTTGCTTCCACTAAAACTGGAATTATTTTCATCGCTCTTTGTTATTCCGTAAAAATAGAAAAAAAAGAGTCGATTTCAAATTGCTATTGCAACGATTTTCTAAAAAGGATAACTGGACTCTCCTCTCTCGAGACGGTCCTCAAAAGTCGCATCTCCACTTTTTCGAAATATAAATTCTTAACAGAATTTTGATAATTCATGTAATTAATAAAATTGATGTTAATCTTAATAATCAATGTAAGAATTATTATGTTACGAATTATTATGTTATTATTGCAGGTAACATAACGTTTATGTGCAACACGAAAATTTAATATAGATTAATTTTATTATAATAATTTATTAAACATCGAATTGTATTAATTAAACAAAAGCATTTCTTTTCATGCGCTTTCGGACAAGGAAGATCAGAATTAATTCTTGAAAAGAAGATTTTGATTATCTTTCGAAAATAAATTTTGTGAAATAAGGTACTATAAAGGATACCATCGTCAAGCCGAGGTAGCAGTTTCGTTTTCCTTTCCATCTTCGGAATATAGAAATTCTATAAATATAGCATTCCCCTTCAAAAGGAACGCGATTTCTTCTTTAGCACATGTATCTACAATATATGTATAAGCATATAATGTAATAACGTGTTGTTATTATCATCAGAGTCTAACCTTATCGATCAGGTCAAGCGCGATCAGCATTCTTTTCGAATGTGTGTGTATTCATTATATATATATGATATCGTATCATCAATAGAGTATACGAAATCTGCATATAATTAAATATGTTAATTAATACATTCCTCGCGCCCACATATTTCGCGAAGTCATTGTTTATAAAACACTGACCGCGTATTAAGCTAAATTTAATAAATCCCGTAAAAATAAATATATCTCTTTCATAAAAATTTTACAGTATCATTTATCTCTTTTTTAAATTAAAAAGAGACAATAGGACAGTTCAAGAGATCAATCGAGAAGATTGCTAATTTGAAAATTAATTACGTAAACGATACGAATTATTTCAAGTCTGACATTTTTCACGAAATTTATGTAATCATCATCTACCCCAAGTGGTACAATTGTTATTCAATTTCAACAGTCGCCAACTCAATGCCATTGATAAATTATTATTCAGAATCGTACAATTTTTCATCGTGTGATATTCTAATTATCAACGTGAAAAATGTTCAAGATTTAGGTCCGCACGTCTGCAATTACTATATGTATTTTTCGACCTACATGGATTAAAAGAATTTTACTAATCCTCGATTAATATTAATTAGAGAAGATAAAATCGAAGATTAATTTTGACATGTAAAAATACATGTTTCCCGAAAGATGGATGAAAAAGGAAAACAGAGCTAAAGAAGGAAAAAAAAGGGAGAGATATCCTATTATTTATTGATGGAGGTAGTGGTGGTGATGGGATCCTTCTCACCTCCACTGGACCAATGTTTTTCCTGCTCGCGCAGCTCAAATTCCCATCGCAGTTCTAGCTCGCGCATATCGTTTGCTATCCCAGCCTCGTATGTATCTTCCTATGCACACATTGATAATCAGTTAATCGATAAATCGATAATTCTTGCTTACGATCATATTAAATTTGAATTTTTATTACATTTTGTATTTTATTTATCGTATAAATAAAAAAAGACGTAGTGAAATTAGTTTGTGAAATAAAATCCCCAATAAAAATACAATTTCCCTGTGTGTTCGTTATACGAAAATATGGAGTTATAAATTATGGAAATTAAGTACAAAAATAAAATGGCATGAAACGGCTTACCTCCTCAGTTTTGTAATCCGTATTATATTCTTGATTTGATAGCCAATCATTAGTGGATTGCTGAATCCAAGGAATAGTGGTAGTACCAGTACTACCACCGTATGGATTGCTCCAATTTCGTACATCTCTCTCCCTTTCTCTGATACCCGCCTCGATCATTCGCAATTCTTGCGTCAATCGTTCGCCTGCTGTGACGAAAGTAGTAGCTCCTTGCGTAGCCAACTAAACATGCATATGCAGGATATGAATTGAACAATGCTTTTTGTATTTTTCACAACTCAAAATGTGACGTATTACCTTTAAGTCATTGATTTTCTTTTCAAGATGTCTGAGTTGCTGCTTTACTTTCTGTGATTCCAAAATCAAACTGCAATGTGTACATAACATATAATATATATAATAAACATCTGTTTTCTTTTTTATCAAAGATAAGAGAGAGAGTTATAAATTAAAAAAATACAACTACATATATCACTCACTCTTTTGACATACACTCCGATCTCGAGAATTGTGATAATGATTCTGGTGCAATGATATTGCGGCCGAGTGCGACGTAATTATCACTAGTGAAATCGCTATCACCATCACCATTACCAGGGCTCGTTGGCGTCATTGACTGTATTCCATTCATACCAACTGTTGCACATGCTGCACAATAATATGTAATTAATATCGCACAATAATGTGTAATTAATAATTAATATAATTTAACAACTATCTTTAACAAGTATGGTATACATAAACATTTTATCTATAAGAAAATTCTTGAAAAACAAATATTTGAAGAAAAAAATTATATTAAAAATCTACTTATGTATATTATAGATATAGGAAAAGTTATTCGTGAATAAAATTCTTAAAATTCTTAGTATATAACGCATTGAATGTACAGCGATTTATGTATTATTTCTGTCGATATACATACTCTGATCACTAGAAAATAATATTTCGTACTCACGTTGACTGCCATAATACCAAGAGGTTACAGAATTTGGAGTTCTGAATGCAGTAGACAGTGTGGGGATAGGAGTAGGCTCAACCTCCTCGTTGTAGAGATGTTGCAGAGTTCCGTTGTAGGGAGATCTATTATCATTACTTTATTACTATTAAATAATAAATCATGTAATTTTTTAAATTATGCAATTATAAAAGTTATTAAAATTATACATTGTACAGATATTACAATTAAATCGATATAATATCTACACATATATTATTTATTATTACCTTATCAGAGTTTTAGATAGTCTTGAGATAGGTGCCTGTTTGCTAACTGATGGCAAAGAGGTTGCTGGAGATACATCTAATGGAGACATAAAGGGACTGTCATCGTCGAGTAGATGCGAAGTGGTAGCAGATGAAGGTGGTGGTGGATCCGTCCCGGATGTACAGCGAAAGTTATTCGCAGTAGTCCATATCGAGTAATTGTTGGGTGCAGACAATAAATCACTTTCTTGCTGAAGATCGTAATTCTAAAGGAAAATATATAATCATGTACAAAAATATATACAAAATATATAAAACATAGAATATATTAAATAAGTTACGCACAAGCACGCGCGCACAAAACAATGATAAAATATGATAAAATTCGTTCGAATATAAAGAAACACAATATGATCAGGATACACTTTTACCATTTTTATTTGCGGTGATATTAGTTGTTGCTGCTGCTGTTTGCCAACAATTATTTCCAACTGATTTAAGATCTCCATTTTGCGTTGCAATAACATCGCCAACATAGTTTTTCCCATTGCCGTTCGCTATTGCAAAGCGATTATTTCATTGTTATTATCATTATTGAAATTATGTTAAAACTATCGTTACAATCAATTGTCAGTCACATTAATAATAAATATTATCCACTAAAAGGATTATTCTAACAAATCTTTTTTTGTTACTATTTTTTGTTTTGTTGTTATTAAACAAATTTATCCATTTGAAATTCCGGCAAATTACTGATTATAAGAAAGCAAGCTATTTTCTTTTAAACTTTTTTGTTTTACTTGATTTGCTGGTACAATTTGTGGAGTATCCCACACTCCGAGGTTTGTCGTAGTTGTCAAGGAAGGTCCATAGTCGACTGTGGGAACAGATCCTGGTGGCATTATGTAATGTCCAGAGCAATGGACACTAGGAGATCCTGCACTATCCAACATAGTTCCTCCCTTTACAGAGCACAGACTAAGGTGCGGCATGTTTTGTGGGGGTGTAAGCGGCAAAACATAGGTCGATGTCAACGAGTCAATCAAATTATTTTCCAAGTTGGTCGGGACAGGCGTTGAATGTTGCACCACTGTAACAATTAAGATAAAATGATAGAAATGATTGTTTTATTTAAATATATTGTATAAAGAGTGCTTCACTTGAACATTTAAATAATTTTCTTTACTATTATTAAGAATAATCAAAACAATTATCAAATCAAAGTTGTTCTGAAAAAGATATCTTATTTGTAGTTAGTATAATATTTTGATCTATCACACATCCATCATATTAAATATAAATATCCACTATACTCACTATCCCTGTCGTGTGCTTTTACGGAATGATAAGTCGTTAAATCACCGTTTTGCTTATTGAAAATTTTGTTATTCTTCTCACCCTTCGATTCCGTCTGATTTGAATTTGCTCTGACATTCACTTTACGATTCTTTGATCTGTACCTGCATAGAAAAAAAAACTCATTTTTCGTGTGAAAAATCTATTTGCATGTATTTAGAATCTGCAAATCATTGTAGCAGTAAAGTGATTATATATAGCCAAATAATCTCTTCATTTGAGATATTATTATCAAAAAATTGTAATTGATAATAAAAATTACTATTTTCTATCCATTATTTTTTAATGTCGAGATTTCTTTTCTTCAATATTCTTTAATAATTTTCTTAAAAACAGGTACCAGAGAGAAAATAAAATGAATAATTGTAACAAATAAATAAACTTACTTATCAAGCTCGGTGTCGCTGTGAGCAAAGGTACAATTGTTGGATCGTGGGCAAGTGCCGCGCAGGGCTAAATCTCTACACATGCTGACTTTGTACTTGCTGGTCGCTGAACCTGGACACGAGCTTCCGACGGGACCGCCACCTCCACTATCCTGCGCCATTGATTTCCGATTGTTACCGCACGTGCCATTGCTTCCATGTTGTCGAACAAAGTCCACTAATGTAGCCACTACTATTCTCACAGCTTCTAAAGCCGCTCGACATTCAGCTAAGCTTGGTGGCTCTGTCTCTAAAAATAATAAAAATTATAAAAATATACTTATTTAACTAAGTAAAAAATATATTTATTGATAACGATACATTCAAGATTCTAAGAGTTCGTACATAGTCCGAAGAACTTTAATAATTATAAAAGTTTTAAGAATTTATACAGAATATAATTTTACATATGGTCCGGGACCTACATACCTGGACTGGGATCGATGGCAGCTAATAATTCCAACTGTGGCCTGAGACCACTCAGTTGTCCAGGATCTGGTGTACGTTGCAACGCTATCACAAGCTCCTGGACACTCTGGGCGAACGATTGTGGTGTCTGTAATTTATCAATGATGCTTTGCATGTGAGACTTGTGAGCAGTATCGCCATAGAGCAACGCTGACCATTGATCAGGCGCAATACGCAAGCCTGCCTCGGTGGCTATCTGTACAATCTGTGCATCATGCTCTCGTCTTAGAGCTTCATAAGTACGGAATTCTTCCTTTAATTGCATTAGAGATGAGTCACCCTCGCGCTTTGATACCTAAAAACGTATATAACATGATAGAAAACGATAATGTATTTAATATATATAATTACAGTAAAAAAATGTCTATACAATGTTTTACTAAAAGCGTTTAATCCTTTTATGAATTACTATATTTACCTTAAAACAACTCGCTCGATACAGAAGCTGCACTACATGTCCAATGCTGGTCTTACTAGCTTGAGGAAAATGTGGTTCCAGACGCTGTACTACAAACATCACCAATACCTTACGCGATAGAGCAGAGCCATCCTCCAAAGCCAATAGCACAAGTTTGAGAACTTCCTCTTGCATCGCTAAAAATGATAGTAACAAAAATATAAAGACAATTACAGAAATAAGTTATCCAAGGAAAATGTAACATATAATATGCGCGCGCATATCTTACAAGTTATTACGTTCCTTTGAGGCTTTATTTCGATTCTTCTATATGCAAAATAACTATAGAAAAATGATATTTAAAAAAGAATGTAGATTATAGGTGCATTCCCTTTGGCCCCATTCATAGCGCTTGTAAGCATCATTTGTCCTTGTTTAATATTTAGCAGACAACGAGACTGAAATAATGCTTACAATGTATGAGTGCAAAACAAACACTTTATTATAATTCTGTCACCCATTACTATAGTTGCAAAGAAAATGCCACATTTTATATATATATATATTTCTTTTTCTTCTATTATTTTCTTCTATTATTTATATACATTGAAAGATACAACTTATTCAAATTGCATAATTATCTTGTGTAAATAAAATTTACCTGGTCCAAGAAATTGACAACCACGAGCACGTACGGCCGCCCAAAGATTAGCGCTGAGTTGTTGAGGATTCTGGTGCTGTAGTATAAGTTCCGTGACGGTACGCTCACCAAGACTACGAGCAGCACGCAATGCACGTGCTCTACCTTCTGGTTCGACTAATTGACAACCTAATAACGTCACCAATTTGCGTTGCATGGGTCGTGATACCAATCCTCCACCTCCGCTTCCAATACCTATGTAACAAACAATATAATTCATATCACACAAGTATAATTATGACAACAATTCATATGGGTGTGCTTGTGTGTACATTAGATATCATATATATTTTAAAATACTATATAATTCATATGTGTAATAAAATACAATAATTTTAACAAAATCTACTGTAATACAGTATTATTGTATTTGTAACACAGCATATAACATTGTTTAATTGCTTATTGCACGTATATTCCTTACACGATAGACTTTAATATAATTTTTGTTATCTTTCAATGGTTATTTATATTTGATATTTTAAAATTTTGCATACTACATACCTGCAGTATTACTAATTTGACATGGTTTAAGATAAAGAGCAAGTTCTTCAATGCAATTCTTAGCTCTCAGATAATTAACATGTTGATCGACTGGCAGAAGCTTTTGATAATTCTGTTGTTGATTTGATGCAGATGTTGATGAAGCAACGATGGGAATTGGATTGCCCAGTAATTGTAATAGTGCCTCATTTACAGGTAATTTTTCGATGTCAGTGTTGATAATGCTCTATAGAAGAAGAACAAATAAAATGAAGAATTGTTTATAGAATTATTAGCAATGATTAAATTACATATAGCATGCATGCACATATAGAGACATACAGACATATATACATACATATTTGTGTATATATTATACTACTCAACGAGAAATAGGAAAAAGCACTTTCAAAATTGCCCTATTTTCAAATCAAGAATTGAAAAAAAAATTGAAGTTCTGAATTTGTACTTGAATATGCTTTTGATAATTTTTAAACTTAATTCTGCAAAATTGAGGAGGTAAAAAATTTTCACGATGATTTTTCGTCGAATTTCAACGTTTATTGTGAGAAATGTAAATCTAGAGTAATTCGATCAAGAAAAATTATAAGAAAATTTGTAGAAAAGCATTTAAAATTCTTTTTAATAACTTTTATACATTTTTTATTAAATTTTAAAATTTATCAAGCTGTAAGCTGTAAATATATGTAATTTTAAGGAACGTAATGTAATCTTTGCTAAGATATAGAACTATAAAGATAAACATTTTTTTTTGGAAAATGTTAAAAAGTAAGTTTTACTACTGACAAAAAAAAATTTTTCAGTGATTTTTCACAGTTTCGACAACAATCTAAAAATTGTGCAATTTTGAATATTTTGAAAATGTTGATTATTTCTTATTGAATAATGTAATATCATACCGAAATATCTATATTGCTACCTGATCGAAAGGACATTGCTTGCGATGTAAATTGGCCAAGCAAGCACGACATATGGTGTGACCACAGCCAAGTGATATGGGACCTCGTATAGCCACGTCAAAGTCATGGCAACAGATTGGACACGACAGGAATTCAGTCCACTGTGGTGCCTGTATCGGCATTCTGTAGGACAATAAAAAAAAAATAAAATTATATAAAAATCAAAACGAAGAAGAAAATTGTGATTATTTAATTTTTTTTAATTAAAGAAATACTTTAGGAAAGTTTTTTTGATTAATGGTTTACATTTTGATGGAATAAAATAGAAATTCCAAAGTCTGTTCATCTAAGCATAAAGTTTTAATTAGTCTCAGAAAATAATAATTAATAAGTAATAAAGATTCCAAATGAAGAGATATGGATACATTATTTTTAGATTTTATCGTTTTCTTCATAAAATATACTTCAATGTTGTGTGTGTGTGTGTGTGTGTGTGTGTGTGCGCGCGCGAGCGCGCGCGCGCGTGTGTGTGTGTGTGTGTGTGTGGATATATAGTTTATTAAACAAAAATCGGTAAAATGAAAAAGATAAAATAAATTGTAGATAAAATACAGATGAAGTAAAAACGTAAATGGAAAAATATAAAATCTGGAGGAATTGTAGATAATTTTAAAAGGTGAAAAAATTAGGTATAAAGTGTAGAGAAGGCGAAAAATGTGGATGTGCAAAACGGTCAGCATGCAAATTCTGCTTTGCATAACCATGTTTACCCAGGATAATGTCTGCAAATAAAGAAATCACGGCACGAAATATGACGCAATAAATGTCAAACATCGATTAAAATTATTACGATTGATTACGATATTGTAAGAAATAAATTGCAGAAATAAATTGCAGGGGAGGGAATTTAACAAAATAATCGCAACCTCGCCTGCACGGGTCTGAATCCGCCTGTACTGGCTGTACTGTGCTGTAATACTGCGGCGTACTTGATGTTAAATCAAGGAAATTGTAGGATCCAAGAGACCCGACAGATCGATTGAGAAAAAAAAAATGAAATCTCACCACCCACCTCGTTATATCCCTCGCAAAACATCACATCGATTACACTTTTTGCGCATCACGCCTCTCGCGCAGTTTGCGCGATTCGCAACTCGCAAGACGACAACGTCTACTATTATGTTACAGACGACTGTATGATATGACCACTATACCCACGACCCACGACCCAACACGACACGACACGATATGACACGACGACCAACGACGACGTCGACTGACGACGCGTCACCTGCTATCCGGGCTGTTCCTGCTGACCTGCACCGACGAGATAATATCAACGGTACATCCACACAAACTTGCGGCTATATGCATAGTCGCATAAAGAAAATTAACCAATCGCATTTCTCTTATAGAGACGCACGTAAAATGTGATTGGATAATTTTTGTCATTGCAAGTTTGTTGTGTGGTTATACCCTTAAAGATGATCGCTTCTATAGGCAAAGTTTCGTGATTATAAATTCGTAATTTTTTTATTATATAAATGCTATTATGTAAATAAATATAGACACGCATACTTTTAATGCTATATCTTATTATACATATGTATATTGCCGAAAAATTACAATTTTGGACTAGTGTTAATCCTATGAGAAAATTATCGACTGTCTTGCTTTTATCTGAATTGTCTACAATTACATGCAGGAATAAAGAGAAGGTCGCTCGACAGTTATGTTTTTCATCACTGCACGTCGCCAAGCGTCTCGCAGGCTTCTTGTCGAAAGCCGATATCTATAGACTCTCCGAATCGAATTATTGTTCGTAGCGGTGAACATCTGGGCAAGGGCTTGCTGACGCGGCTTGGCGTTGCGTGGCGCGGCGTGGCGCGGAGGGAGAACTGAGAAATGTGATTTATGTGATGTGGATTGTTTGTTGACGTTCGTCAATTCATGTCAATTGATGTATGAGCTCTGCGAGGGACGCTGCAGCGTGAGCGAGTGCAACTCACGTTGCAACGTGCACTTTGCACTTGATCTCGAGTCCCGAGTCCCGAGCAAAGAGATTGGGGAGAAAATAGACAGATTGGAAATTAAGGACGCTATGGAGGAGAGGAATTGCGAACGTCGTCCTTTCCATCTCGCCAACGTGTTTCCAGGTATCCATTTCGACGTTGACATCACTGACCTGCCGACAGACACCCCTCATATCTCCAGATTAGATGTCTTCTTGCTAGCTTGCTCCATAATAATGCATGTCGTCGACATGGGTTTCGATTATAACATCGCTGTCCAATATTATCTGGGTGGCAAAGTAACATATTTTACTTGGACAATGTGTCTCATACTTATTCCCTCTTTGATCAATGTTGTTATCAGCAGAAGGATGCAGCTTCAAGATAAACAAGTAAAGTATTACATATAGCTATACTAAGTTTTACTCGATTAACTTATTTCCGTCAGATTTCGAATGTATATTAGATGTGGGAAAAAGTTCGTAGCGTTTTTCCCGTTAGATGTAACGAGAAAAACGCCACGAACTTTTTCCCACACCTTGTGTGTGTGTGTGTGTGTGTGTGTGTGTGTGTGTGTGTGTGTGTGTGTGTGTGTGTGTGTGTGTGTGTGTGTGTATAAAATAATTAGATATATATAAAAATATTAAAATATAAATATAAAGAAAGAGAGAAAAATATATAAAAAAATA
>Ga0157364_1006357_pt1 | contig 12126 bp, 2 predicted proteins | sample AttsexASBM2_FD_111476 | JGI IMG/M metagenome (GOLD analysis project Ga0157364, IMG submission 111476) | Fungus gardens microbial communities from leaf cutter ant in Ribeirão Preto, State of São Paulo, Brazil - Atta sexdens ASBM2 | ecosystem: Host-associated > Fungi > Mycelium > Unclassified ...
ATGCGCTAATAATGTCAAGTTTTTATATAACAAATATCAAAATTATGTTTTCCCCTTTTGCAACAATAAAGTTAATAGACTTTTTAGCAGAGATTTATACTATTCAAATATTTAACATCAATACCAAGTAGTATTATTAATTAATAGACACATAGAATTACAATTAGGGAGGGCGATGTTTAATTTATTTTCCTGGAAATTAGCCACACCACCCGCGTGGAGTCCAGCTTTCCATATTCGAGAAATCGCAACTTTTCGAGTGAATCGAATTTTTGTGTTGTTTAGGATCACTATGACATGTGATACGAATTGCGGATGACACGTACGGCTAGTGACACGTGTAAGAAGGACGCTTCAGTTATTAACCATGGTTGCCGCACCCTGGTGTAGTGCGAATGATCCTCGAGTGCCATAGAAACACTTTTCTACGCACAGCGTAATAACCGTTCGGGCACGAAAGGAGCATTATCGTCAATCCGAACAAAGAGATGCACAAACATTCCGTTTTCAATTTCCCACTTCTCTTGCTGCATGTAGATCGAATTACCGCTCACACTTAACCGATCACTAAGCGAGCTCTTGACCGCGAAATGAGCTTTCGCCACTGGCTAAAATTACTTTAAGCGCTAATTTGAGATCACTTTAAAGTTATATCGCCTTATCTCTTTTTAATATCTTATTTTTTTTTCTTTGTGATATTTATTACACTCGCACCATTGTTCCGTGACTTTTTTTTTTGCTTTGTTAGCAATTCTTTTGCAAACAACACAGCTGTTTTACGTTAGATAAAAATTCGAGGAGCATCACACGCCCGCATATGTGATAAGTTGACGTCCGGACGTCGAATGAAGCGAAAAGGCGTCGCGACGCCTCGTACACTGGAATGGGGTAGCTTTTGCGCCTGCGTCTAGTTCTCCATTCTAGTCCCCTTCTATGTCTTCCTCCCTTTCATTCTGTTTCTTCCTCTTGTCTTTCTCTCTCTTTCTCCGTACTGTCCTTTCTCGTCTGTCAAAGCAGTTCCCTTGCTTCTTCGCGACGAAAGCGTTAGTTGAGTCCTCTTATAGGAATGATTTAGGAATTTTAGATGCGGCAATTTATAAACCAAATGGAAATTTAATTCAAATTCTATAAGATAAATTTATACGAGAAAGATTTATATTAGATTATTATTGTGATTTAAGAGCCATTTATGTAATTCTATACATTGTTACAATTTTCTTATTTTAAAACTATTTTCCATAAATTGCATTTGTTGCGAACAATTCTATGTGAAGATGCTATACAAATAATCTTATTTTTATTTCTCTTTAATCTAATTTTCTTTCTGATTATATTTTTATTTTCAGTGTTATTTTTCTTTCGCGAAAGAAGAAAGAATACTTAGAAAATATTGGAACGAAATATCATACTTTGAAAGAGATTCGCTTTAATTTTATCAAATCACAATATAAGAACCACGATACGTATGCAATTGAATCGCAGCGCTAAACGATTCTGAGATAAAGAAAAGGAAACAATTCAAATCTCGTTGATGGGAGGGGAATTAGGGGAAGTCTGAGTCAACGGTAGTTACTATTAAAATATCGCCATACGTTACCAAGCAAAAGAAAATCCTGATTCCAATTCGTTTCTCATCAGAGTAGAATGCTTCATCTTTATTCTCCTTACTAGCTATTACTTTTACGCATTTTCTTTTATCGGTCTCCGCTTGTGAGCCTCGTTACTCATCAAGTGCATCTCAGCTCGTAAAAGCTCTTGCTTTTTACTCGGGTCTGTTTTCTGTCATCAGTGCGCCCATCGGTATCAGCTTCCGGTTGCAACGGTATGATTCCCAACTCGGCTTTGACATAGCGATGCAATCTCCGCATCAGCGAAGATTGCTTTTTCTCGCAACTGCATTTGTCTCGTGTTAATAGAATGGCACTTTCGCGAATGGAATCCACGTACGCGCTTCGGTGTTTTTGAATAGTGAACGTAATTAGCACCTACAAATGCGGATTTGCTTTATAGTAAATCGGTTCAGTGAAGGTGCTCAATTGATTGATATGTTTAGTTAATTAATCGAGTAATTTACCTGAAAATTGACGTATTCTAAACTCAGGAGATGATATATGTATGTACGAAAATACTACGATTATAGAGGAATGTTTCATGAATGCACTCAGTTCCGTATTGTCATCACAAATTCGATGACTACTAAATGTTCTCTGATATCTATCTCACGTTAATATGCAAATGCAATTCTCATGTTAAATATGTGATATTAAATAGCTATATTTAACATCAAACATTTTAAATGGATGAATAATCGTGAAAATGTGAGAAAAAAAACATAAAAATCTGGATAATTGCAATTGTTTTAAATATTTTTTTAAATATATAAATTTTTTAGAACAATAAAATTAAAAAATGAGTGTTTATTTACTATTATTAATATAAAAATGCAATAATTGTTTTTTAAATTGCTTTTTCGCGAAAAGAAAAATAAATAATATCTCATATTCTATCGTTAAAATTTCTAGAAATATTTTTTTTTTGCGTTATAATAGGATTACAATGCGATCGTATTTAATGGCACTCATGATAAATCTTCCTCCTTATTATTTTCCGTCATAAAGTGCAGGCATTGCGCAATATCTCCTAATACAGCGAGAATCGTTTTGCATATGCGAAATTTGTAACAGCATCCTGATATTCTCATCGTTAATATATGCCGTGTTGAGCTTTTCATTCTCTCAGAAATCTCCAAAAATATTCGCAAGTCGCTTCTCTGAGGTTTACAACAAATGCAAATAGCAATGCGTAACAATTCGTGTTCGATTGAAAGCGTGCGTTTCGCATTTCTGTTCGAACTATCGTTTTATCAAAGACTCGGATAGAAACTGGTATAATTTCGATGAATTCAATTTCAATCGTTATATATAGAACACAATAGAACAGTGCCTTAGATTGCGTTTCTATAGTAATCTCTAAAGGGTGATAGGGGCTAAAGTGGATAGAGGGTTACAATGATCAGCGCAAAATTGCTCATTTAAGAAAGAAAGACTTCTTTATGTATAATATTATGAAGCAAGGAGGAAGAAAGGAACCAATTAATTTTGTCAATATAATTATAAATTTTATATAATTTGCCAATTATATAAATTTTATATAATTTGTCAATTTTATGAATTGTATATAATTTATCAATTTTATAATTTCCTATCATCGAATCTGTTTTTATCCTTTTTATTGAATCTATTATAATCTTAATATATCTTATTATTCTTTAATGTTAAAGATGCTAATTTTATAGATTTTAGAGTTTTACATTATTTTTGAGATATAATTTTTTTATAACTTTTATTTTACAAACATTTTATAGCCAAATATTTTTTTTATTTAAGAGCTATATTTGAAATTGTTTTTTTGTACTGAAAAAATTAAAAAAAAATGAAGTGATTTTTTCAACATAGGGGAAGAATGTTTTTTTTAATATGTCCAACTCTTATTTTTCGTAGAGAATTACCATTTTATATTCTCAACATTTGGATATAGGTAAATTAATTTTGGAAGGTTTTAATATCTGAAATAATATCTGAAAATATTCTTTTTTTCTTTCTACTTTTTTGTCTTTCTTTTATCTTATTGCCTCATTTCCGTTTCTTCTTGAAATTTTCTACAGCTTCATGCATATTGTATATCTAACACTGGAAAGCTATTATCTCGAGTTGAGCACGGAGAGCGTGTTTTACATTAGAGTGAGGGAAAGTGTACCTTACCTCCTAATGGTATCGTATTAAAAGTCTCCATACGGATTGTGTGATTCTAGTGTATTTTATTTTCAATCGCAGATTTTTTTCAGTTCGAAAAAGTTTTAGTATTAAAATATAGAGACTCATAGAGACTCATATCATTCTCATAAATTCAAATAACAGCGTGATTATTTGTCGTCTAAATAATGATAAATAACGTTAGCTCGCTACTTGAGATGTCATGTTGTTTTGTTCATGAAAACATCTAGTATCACATTGTTAGTCAGCCTTAAATTTGAAATATAGCTTTAATCACAAATGGAACATTTAATAAAATAGTCACTGTGTAATAATAATTATTTAAATGGATTTAAATGCCCAAGGGAAATTGTTATTTTACGATGCGTGAATTCCGTTTGTATTAATATTAGTATTACACATTAGCTACTGCGTGTATATATTATTGTTATACATCTCAAATAAATCATTAACTATTCTCAATTGTACTAATTGAATGTCAGTTATTAATACATGTTTTAACAAAACAGTATGAATTCATAAATATATATATATTTCTAATTGTAATATATAACTCTGAGAAATTCTATACATGTACTTTAAATTAGAATGGAAAATGTTAGAGATGCAATAATGTACTTTGTGAAATACATCTGAGAACAATGTAAGAACGAGAAAGAAAATATTTATTCAAAATATAATTTTCTGATAGAAGGAATTATTTTAAGTTAGTTATTTTTTAAGTTTGAAAATGAAACAATCAAATGTAATATTGTACAACGTATAAACAAAGTTGTCACGTTATCAAAGTTGTATAGTGTAATAATTATGAAACTTGTATTATATAGGAGACGATATTTTCCTAAAGATTAATTTTTTGTCATAAATAAAATTTGAAATTATATCTAATTTTCAACTAACGAAAATAAAAGTTTTTCTATTAGACAATTGCATCTTAATTTTTTTGTTCTTATATTCTTTTTAGAAATATTTTTATAAAGTACATGATTATATTTTTAATATTTTATAATAACTTTGTACATTCCATGGAATTTGCAGAGGATATTTATATCTAAGTTGTACAATTTTGTGCAAAACATTTTTCCATGCAAAATACTTATAAAAAGCATTCTTAATATGTAAAGATCAGGCAAAGTTCATACATAAATATTTAACCATCTCGACTAATGTATATTCGATGACTTTCTGTTGGTCGATGCGACATTTGAAATTCGTTGACGGGATTTCGACGACGATTTCAAATGTGATTAAGAATAGGATTAAGTTATTTGTCATTTGGATACGGAATAGAAATTGTTGCTCGAATCACATCCGATACATTTCTATTAGACCTTGCTTATTTTTCTGGCGTGACATGGATGATTCACGTTTAACTTTTCGGTCGTTCTTGAGAAAAAAATATATTGAGTTCTGTTATTCACTTTACTGTGCTTCGTGGAAAACAAAAGCAAGGCAAAGCTCTTCGACTGTCGTCAATTGACTGAGGAATGGCAATAATGAAAAAAAAAAAAAAAGAAACTGACATTGATCATCTGTGAAAGGGTAACAAGTTTGCGAAGAAAAATACGAGGATTCAAAATTTATCTTCTGCATTAAATTTCCTGTTGTAAGTGATATATTTGAGGTGTCTTAAATCAACAATGATATTATATTCTGTGCGAAAAAAAAACGAAACGTAAAAAAATGATAAAATGTTTCGTTTTTATGTAACTTAAATAAATATTTATTACAATTGAATTGCTAAAAAGAAATTATGAAGATATTATTATAATTTATTCAGATGTCTGTTGTAATCTATGAGCTTTATGCATATTTCAATAAATAAGTTATAATAAATTATAATAATTATAAACGAATATGTGTGCAATAAAATAAAACTTCAAAAAGAAATAGAAAATAGAAACTTACTAATGCATAAAATAAATTATAATTAAACGTTTATTTACAGTAATATCGACAACTTTTTATCGTTCAGTTCATATAATTTTGTTAATTTTCAGAAAATAAGAGATATCGGTTTTCTTTATTTTTTTTGCAAGCACATGTATTTGATAGAATAGACTTCTTTGTTCCCTGGATTGATTCTGAGGGGACTATCTATAATTGTGATCTGAACAATATTTCGTTAAAAGAGGTCAACGTTCGATGAAAGACGAGATATATGAATCACATTCTTGAGTTGGTTTCTTTATTAGTTTCCAACTTTTGGCAGGAGTGTTTTAGTCTTCGTTAAACTTATCACTCTTTCACAGATGATCAATGTCAGTTTCTTTTTTTTTTTTCATTATATTGCCATTTCTCAGTCGATTGACGACAGTTGAGGAGCTTTTGCCAATTGTTTTCCACGAAGCACAGTAAAGTGAATAACAGAGCTCAATGTGTTTCAATAAACAGTTAGTGAAATTATCACGTTTCGTAATTGTATTTTGTTTAATGGGAGCTATTTTATAATGCCGTATTTTTTTAATACTTTCTTTTTATTTATTTGCTAGTAAATGACATTTAATGCTACAAATGCGTTATTATATTGCAGTATATACTAGAGAATGATTACGAGTATAATTTGGGATTGTATTACTTTATTTTACGGAAACAACAGTACTCTATTTCGCAAGAAATAACGATCCTCGAATCGAATCGATATCTCGAGACAGAGATTGGATTATTTCATTATATCAAATAATTATATTATGTCTTCGTAGGTCATCGATTCAGAATTACAAAACATGTAAATAGCAGCTGCTAGAATTTCTAGATTCGTTGAGATGAATCTTCATGCTATTTTCTGTTTAAATGGACTCACAGCATTAAGCTGCGAATTAAAGCTTACGTAATATTGAAATGAAAGAAGAAGCTTGTATAATTTACGCTTGGCTACGATAATACTCATAATCAACAAGTTAGAAAGAATTTTTTATCAAAGTTCACACATAATATAAACTGCAGGTGATTGGAATTGTTTTATACACAATAAAAACAAAAAATAGATGCTATTTGCATGTAGTTCGACAATACCAACATTTATTGCTTGATTGTTAAAAAATCCAATATAAAATATTTTGAATTGAATATATATTTTTTATTTATGATCGTGTATTTACGCGGTTGATTTTATACTTTTATGAAGCATTACACGCGAAGATATCTATACCTACATTACTACACATACACTATTATTTATGTATGTATTGGTCATAAGAAAAAAACGTATGGAAGTATTGATTTTCTATAACAATAATTAAAATTATTTTTTATTCATTCATTTTTGTAGTGTTTTTTCCTCCTTTTGCAAGAGATGAAGGATTCTTTTGAACTTTTATTTAACTTTTTATTTAACTTTGTCTTTTCTTTCTTTCTCTACTTTGAATAGAAAATAAGAGTTAGTTATTTAAAATGTATATCTTATAATGTATCTGTTATGAGCAATAACGTTTGTTGTTAGTTCGCATAGTAAGTACATTTTCAGCATCTAAGCATATTGCCAGTATTTGTGAAAAGACTGGAAATGCCTTTGATGTACGTTGTTAATGAAAATGTCTCGACAAAACGGAAGTACGGTTGTCCACAAGTTAATAACTCCGGAAATTCACGACAGCACTTTTACGGGGATACTTCATTGCAATTTAATTGAATACCGCGCAAGTTGTCAAAAACAATTTTCCTGAGAGCAATCTTGAATCTTGTATGTTAAAGTTAAACGATATTTCTTGTTTTTTCGCGATGCAATCGCGATGAATGCTGTGAATTAATGCTGTGAATTTAGCATTTTAAGTTTTAGATTTAAGTTGGTAAATAGAATTAATCGAAAGTTTGATTAATTTATTCTTGGTTAAAAATCTAAAGTTTTTAAATCTTTTGTGCAGGGACACTTTTCAAAATATATAATGCGATTACAATATTTAGTTAATACATTAGACAATATAGTATTGAAAATAATTTATAAGTGATAAAAATCTATTTTGTGAATCAAATTTTAAATAATTTGTTATTAATCTTATTTTTTTATTAATTGCATTTTTTCTGGAACCTTTAGTTTAGTTATGGTACTGCACTCTTATTAACGATTTTGTTTATAAATTTTATTTTTAATTCAGCGTTTGCTAGAATGGTTTAAATGTGTTAAACAATTACAATTTGATATAAAAAAATTGCTTTTGAAATAATTACGAAATTCCATTGTGCAAAGCATAAATTTGCAAGGAAAAATTGAATACTGTGTATAATTACATATGAAAATATAGCTATCTCATTACGTCAATTAATGAATGAATGTGACGGACACATAAACTAAATGGATTTGGTTCCGTGTCCAAATGCGATCAAAATACCGTTGGGATTCTATCCGATCCCGAAGGATTAATAGTTATTCTCATCGCTTCCCATTGTCAAGCTCTCATTCCAAACGCAAGACACACAGTCCTTTCCCAAATTACATTGCGTACAGCCCAAATCCCAATGTGTAACAATGCTAGGTGATGTTTGTATTGCGTATCATCGTCAGTAACATCGCGTGCATAACAAGATATATATACATATTCGCACACATTCCGTGCCGTATCGCTTCAAATCTACAATGTGCATCTGCAGTACTTAAATTATGTTACATTCATCCTGCGGCTATGCTAACCGCGACAAGTCACATATGCTTTCGCATTCATAAATAAAAATCCTTAACATGTATGTAGTTGAGATTCTGAATTAAGTTTTGACGCGTAATAACTCGATATGACAGATTAAAGTCAGTTCTTTTGCATCAAGAAAATATGATTTTATAAATGTAATATTGGAGGACAAACCAAGATATAATGTTCTTTAAGAATTTACACAGTTTTACATTATATAGAATTTACATACTCTGTGTAAAATTAAAACATAAAAATTGTAAATAATATTTATAATAAATAATTTAATTAGACATGCTAGTTATTCATAAGCTTTTTTGATTTTATTAAGGTTAATAAAATCTCTAAAACTAAATAGGTGATTTATATATAGAGTTATAAAATTACACATACATATCGATGTTGTTTATTATCATTTATATTAATTGATGTATGTATGTACATACATATAGGTATATATTAAATAGGTATGTATAGATTCATAAAGTATTTGCTAAAAATGCACATATTTTAATATTTATGCTCGTGAGGTATTATGTTCAAGAGTACACGGAGAAGTTAGATCTCGATCTCATCTTCTTTTTTCAATAAAAAGTTATTTTTATCGGGGATAGGGTGAGGCTTCATTAAGGCACTAGTCGACAAATTAGGGTGCAGTAACGAACGTTGTATACGTATGGTTTTAAAGAATATATTTTGAAGTATTTGTATATTGAAGCCAATATATATCAATATCTTATTTCCAACACTTATATTTCAAAAAGAAAACATAAAATACATATTTTTAAATATACTCATATGTTTCTAAATATATGTGTGTCTAAACGAAAATTATATTATTAAAATTAAAGTTAAGATTCACACTCATTAAAAAATGAGTTAAGTAAGACTTGAAGAAAAGAACCAACAGAATATGTTGTTTATTATTACAACACTTAATTACATTTACATAGCTAAAGTATTAGGTATATTTACTAATATAATAACTGTACTATAGTAATTATAACAAAGTATTTTTTTCTAAGAGAGAAAAAGTTAAATTTTCTTTCTCTAAGACTTTATATATCTTTAATAATAATTTGCAAGAAAGTTTTTTCATTTAATCTTCCTATTTTTTCTTTAAAGATATATACGTTAATCGTACAGATGAGAGAATGCAGAATATTTTGAGAAATATTGCCATGAAATAAGAGTGATTTACGTTGTTCTGCTGGCGGGTGGTTTTAATCCTGTGAAAAAGCGGGTGCTCTTGTTACGTTAATTTAGTAACAAGCAGGGTTATCCGAGCTCTTCGTGAGTTGTTAAAAATAGTACCGTAGGATCGATCAAAAAGTGCGTCAAATGGATGTTGACAATCGCGAATTGGATATTTCGGCACGAGGAATTGTATAGCTCGTTAAAATTATTCGCCGTCATACGAAGTTTGACAGGCAACCACCGGTTGTGACAGATACGAATGGATCATGCGCGAAAAGTTATTACCCTCGTCAGACAATCGTTATTGAACCTTTGTCCGTCTTTTGGATCGTTTGTTTAAATTTTATTGCTCTTTGCGAAGCACAATTTCATACACTGGAGGATTTTAAATATTATTTTTTCGTCATTTATGTATAGGTGTGTGTTAATTCACGTGATTTATAATTTATATTGATTTATGATTTATAATTCATTTATAATACAATATTTATAAAAAATTATAAAAATTATAAAAATTATGAATTTATAACAAATACGGTGGGTAATATGTATGTATTGAGTTAACATTTTATTTATGCAAATTATTTTATTCGATTACTTAGAGTTAAATATAATACGACGGCTAAATATTAATAACGTAATTAACATAACAGACTTTAAACTTTGATAAATAAATAATTATAATTTATGTTAATAATTTAGAAAATGATATTGATTTTATATTTCGTTATTTACTTTCATGTTAAATAAAAAAAAGAGGAAAAAACAGGTGATTTAATAAAATTCTAGGTCGTATTTTACAAAATGTTATATGATACTTAGAGTATATAATATATATATATATATATATATATATACATACATATATATATATATATATATATATATATATATATATACACACACAGTCAAAATAATTAAAAATTAAATATATCATGCCATGGTTGAATGTAAAATTCCATTTTTCTTATGAATAAGTATCTTCATCTCGCGATGAAGATAAAATCCTTTTTAACTGCTTCGTGTGGTATGTGAAATTCATGTGTATTCTTTCAAAAGGCGGAGGTGTCGGAGGGAAAATAATTTACTTGGCATCCACTGCCGTTTATTAATGTGGAACTTTATTGCTGTTGCGCGTCTCTTATAAACGGGAATGTTTTATGCGCTTGGTATACCGTGCTTCTTTCATGACAAGGTCTCTTGCTTTCTGTATAGTCGAAAGTGATGTATGTAATGTGTCTCGTTGGATAGTGTTAAAATAGGTATGAAAATGAAAAGAAATAATAGTTTCTCCATTTTCGAGTAATATTAACGTATATGTAGCGTAACGTTATGTTTTATATATGATATACGTATATGAATAATGATTATTATAATATTTGTTATCCTTAATTATTATAATAATTATTTTAATAAATAATAATTATTATAATTATTATTTTATAGAAAGTCAATTTGCTGCAATTACAACATTTAAAACTGCTTTTTTTTTAGATTTTAATTTATATTTATTTTTTTTTTTTATTAATTTGGAATGTTACTTTTATATTCTCGCCGACTCAGTAGATCACAAGAAAACTCTATTGTATCTCTTGCATCCATAGTGAGTTACGAGTTCTATTTGCGAAGTAACTTGTGATCTCGCAATAACTTAGAGCTTATGCGACAGCCATTCATGTCAGTCCAGCGTCTTTCTAGAATTCTTCATAAACGTCATCTTATCTATTGCACTAGCATATTCTCAATTGTCATGTAATGAGTTTCATTGCCGGTCGCGCTCTGCGTGTCTTTTGACGGCGCTTTGAAATTAATTTTTTATTGTGACCCGTTTTGCTCTCGTTGGAAAATTCCCTTGACACATACGTTCAACTTTATTTCCGTTTACATTTAATCACTGATTGTATTGAATAGCAGTTGTCGCTGTATGTTACGCAATGTATAAAAATATTTGCAAAAAAATATTATTTGCAACAATGAAGAGTTGCAAAGATGTAACGATATACAAAACATGTATAAATGCTAAAGTTTAAATAAATGTTTTGATTTGGTGATAGTGAAAAAGATTACGTATTTTCGAAAATGCTGAATTTTGCATGACTATTTCGTGAAAATATGTCAACCGTTCTAAGAAAGAGAAAATCGATTTGACAGAATCCGATTAAATATACGAGGAAGTGGTCGTGACATTTCGTGAATTGATGCATGCGCTTACTAGATGAATTGTGACAAATGATCGTAATTCACTGATTAAGTGGTCTTATGTAGATTGGCTGTATTTTTCTAGCAGACAAAAAGAATAAATTGTGATTTTATCGGTTGATTTATAACCGCAGTTAAAAACATCCTTTGAAATTTTTTTGTCGAAAGATCTTCCATTATTGAAAAATTATACTCGTTAGATTAGAAAAGACTCAATAAGAGAGAGAAAAATCTATTTTTCTGTATATGTATATATATATATATGTGTATATATATGTATATGTATATATATATATATATATATATATATATATATATATATATATATATATATA
>Ga0157364_1006358_pt1 | contig 12126 bp, 7 predicted proteins | sample AttsexASBM2_FD_111476 | JGI IMG/M metagenome (GOLD analysis project Ga0157364, IMG submission 111476) | Fungus gardens microbial communities from leaf cutter ant in Ribeirão Preto, State of São Paulo, Brazil - Atta sexdens ASBM2 | ecosystem: Host-associated > Fungi > Mycelium > Unclassified ...
ATTTATATTTCAATTTGATCTACTTTCATCACATTATCCTTTACTTTTTAGAAGGATATAATACTCTTTAGAAGAATATAAATCAAAATTACTAAATTAGACATTTATTCTTTGTCACTGCATTGAATAGTGCTAAAACTTTCTATTTTACTTTCACCGAACTTCAAATATTTATCTGTTTATATAGTCTAATTTAGCTATAAAGAAACAGACCTTGTAATAAAAATTTATTGTTTTCAGAGCATAAAATAGTTATGGTTGGTTTGGATAATGCCGGGAAGACAACAATATTATATCAATTCTTGATGAATGAAGTTGTCCACACGTCTCCGACTATCGGGTCCAACGTAGAGGAAGTTGTGTGGAAGAATATTCATTTTATCATGTGGGATTTGGGTGGTCAGCAAAGTCTGAGAGCTGCCTGGTCTACTTACTACACGAATACCGAATTTATCATTATGGTTATAGATAGCACTGACCGAGAGAGACTCGGTATGATTAGGGAAGAGCTCTATTCGATGCTAAACCATGAAGAATTGAGTAAAGCCAACGTTCTGGTCTATGCCAACAAACAAGATTTAAAGGGCAGCATGACTGCAGCTGAGATTTCAAGACAATTGGATCTGACATCTATCAAAAAACACCAGTGGCATATACAGAGCTGTTGCGCCCTTACTGGAGAAGGGTAAGACCGTAGCGTGATTATGAACTTATTTCTAGCAGGAATAAGATCTAAAATAAATGATAATAAAAAATGTTTCAGATTGTACCAGGGACTGGAATGGATCGTCGGACGTTTAAAAAAGACATGACGTACATTATGAGAGTCATTTATAAGTCTAATGAAATATCCAAAATGTAAAATATGTTTTTGAGCTAAGTTAGTTCTGGTTACACACTTTGACAGTTATACGAAAGAAGAAAACAGCATGGGCTGTCGCATTTCGTTCATTGATTTCAATCTCCTGGTATGATCCTCAAAGTGCATCCGATTTTATTGCCGCAGCCATTTAAAGAACGGTGGACGGGTCTGTTCTACAACTACTAATTACCCTGGCTGCTTATGCAATCAAAGGAAAGTTTTGATATTGTTTTTGTGACATAACAAGCCTCAACTCGTTCAATATAGAGATAAGAAAAGAATGAAGACAAGTAGAAATGTACAAAGTAAATATACAAAGCGAGAGAATATTAAGCGAGTACTAAAAAGAAAGATAATTATTTTTTGCGTCCATATACAAGATGTATATGTATAGTTGATTATTATAATAGTTAAATGATCATTGAATATAACAACAAGTATATAATTTAATTCGTTAAAAAAGGAATTATCGATTGCTTATGCGAATTATGTTATCATTTGCATGATAAAAGTAAGAGATTTCTTATCCCGTCCACCTACAGTAAAATTCTGCAGTAAAACAGGCAGTTAAAATAGATGGAGGGAGGCAACTCGTTATTCGTATTCAGTTCATATGTAAGAACGCAAGAAAGTGTACATAGTTTTTTATACTTCTCGTTAAGAGAGCGAGCTCTGTAAAAAATGAGAAAGAAATATAATGCCGGACGAGAGAAAAAGTGCAAAATCTTGATATTTCCGTACGTAAGGGCCGAGCAGATTCAGGCCAGGTAATCCGATTGAGGAAAACTTCTCAAGGCAGAATATGAACTGCTCTGTGATATGTGGATTCAATTCTGAGACAGTTATTTGCTGATATCATCGATATAGCTTACATGGCGCGCGAGAAAAAAGCACAACGAAGGATGGACTGATAAAACTCGATGGAAGGCTGATGATATTCTTAGGATGCGACATACGTAATATCGCAACAGGTGAATGGGAGCTTTAAATCAAAAACTCGTCTATTGACTCACTGATTTGCTGAACGATTTCAACCTTCCGTTCAACGTTCCGTTTTATTTTTCTTGGCAGTGAGGAATAATATAAGTTTAATATGTATATCTAATTGATATAGTTTACTACTGTAACTGCTCCAAGTGATGTTATTATTTAAAGCGCGAATTTTTAGTTATTTAAGGAAACGTATCTTCTGGTTCCATTCACCTGCGGTTACTGCGTGCCGCCAGGATGATGGATGTACTAATGAAAGTCCGTGACACAAAGGAATCATCTTGTCTCCAACTTTGACAGCTGTCTCGTCTTTGCTTTATTTAAATTGTAAATGTAATCTATCTTTTATGTAGCATTAAATACTCCAATAGATATAATATTAATTATCGTAGCTTTAAAAAAAAAAGGAAATTGTCAATGTGCTCTAAAAGATTAATGGATACACGCAAAGACTGTACAGGCGTTGTTAACATCATCACGCGGTGAGATATAAATGCCGTCTAATACCAGAGTGAGATCACACTTAAAAGTTAATGCTAGCTTTCTCATATTGAGAAACAGGTTCTTAAATGTTGGTGACACATAAGAGTCGTATCTCCCGTGTACATTGTTTGCTCCTCAAAATTCTATGCGGGGTATATTATACCGAATCTACACTCGTCGAATTTATCCTCGGCGTCCGTCTTCTCTATTTAACTGTAATTGTGTAAAAAAAATAAAATTTTCGAAATGTGTAAAATACAAGACATAGGTTGTTTTAACGCAATGTTGGCGGTCCGAGCGTGCATGTGGAAAACATGATTCGTGCTTTTGCAAACTCAGCCCGACCTGTCGAGTCTATCGAAACGATTTTAAAAATCAATCATTTCCGATTATTAGTCTTTATCTAATATAATTATATAAGTCAGGGGTTCCTGTTCGACTTTAATAATAAAAAGGCTAAAAGTATGGGATATCAAATAAATTAAAAATCAGTTTCTATCAATAAGAAATATACAGATCTGCTATACTTTTATTTACCACACTAATACCATCCTACTTCCTAATTCTTATAATGCATTTCAGTAAGAAATGCATATAAGTTTTTTATTGTCTTTAGATTAAGCATATTTCATTTGATGTTAAAATTGATAATACCTTATTGAATATTCGCTTTAAGAGCTTTTTAAATTTTATTCTTTATCCAAAGCTTCTCTCGATATTTCGATAGAATATTCAACGATAAATATCGTAGATTTTTGGAATTACGTACTAAGGCGAATGATTAGGTGAACGGTGCTTCATGAATTCTAAGTCCCGAAGGAGAAAAGATTTGTCAGCTACGATTACCTTTGATTCATTTATTTTCACATTCATATAAATAAGATATGCACACACTCATTCATTCTTATAACAGTGGGTCCACCACTGGTCATGCTTCTTAATTTTACACTGTATTCACGGCGGTTTCTCGTCACGATACGACCAAGTATGACGTTCGACGAGACTATAAACACTATTTTTAAGTATGCTTAATCACTCTGCGTCATTGTATGTCGTTAAGTATTCAACTATTGCAACTCGCGTACAGCAACGGCATTTCTTTTGCCATTCCAAAATCAGAAACATAGATACAGTATTTATTCCGTCTACAGTTAGAATGAATTTCCTGAGGGAAGTGGGACAGTAAACTAAGGCCAGGAGATCTACGTCTGAACTAATTGGCACGTTCGCCTTTTGGCGTTTCATTGCCGACTATTGCTTTCAAGACCTATTCTTTATGACACCGTTCTGTTGCTAGAAAATCCAATACATTTCTGAACCCAGCAAACGAGAATAGATTGAAATGGATTCAGATTTTCAAAAATATTGATTCACGCATATTAAAATACATGCTTTTCAATCCTGAATGCATTTTTATTTATTTAAAGAAATTGCATATCTCTATGCCTTTCAATTTAAAAATAATATTGGCTTTTTCTATGCATTGTGAATACTGTTCAATTCAAAATTTTGAATAGGAAATGCAGTTTTTCACTCCAATTACATCCAATTGAATTTAATTGAATCCAATTGAATCCAATTAAATTTAAAAAAAGTATTCGCTATTTAAAATACGCATTCGGATAGAAAAAAATTTCAATCCATTTTAATTCATTCTCGTTTGCTGGGAAATCCACCCGTTCGAAAAAGAAATATGATACACATCCGGGTGCATTTTTTTGTGTAACGAGGCAAAACAACAACGTTACGGTTTCTAATTCATGTCTAATCACATTCCGAATAACATAAAAATGCCAGATAAAAAATTCTCTGAATGATATCTGATCTAAATTAAATTATTTTTTAGATGATGATTTCTTGATTTATGTTGCTTTACGCAATGAATCTAGATTTCGAATTTCTACTTTCTATTATATTTTATTTATATTTTATTTATGATTTTTTCGTTAGGCTAACATGTTAACTATCGCCGCAGATTTTGCAGTTTAAATTCTCTAAATTTCTAGCGGTAGTCGGCGTGTTGCTTTGTATTGAGCGATGACTTTATTTACAATAATTACCTATTTCTGACGCGTTTCTTTATCTTTTGTGTGTGTGTGTGTGTGTGTGTGTGTGTGTGTGTGTGTGTGTGTGTTTGTGTGTGTGTGTTTTTATAAATAAATTCCAGGAAATATCTTTTAGACACCTGAGAAACATTTAGAGAATGTCTAAAAATTTTAATATCTAGACATCTAAAAGTTATCCTCTGGACTTTTTGCACTATCGTGAGTTTCCTCGCAATTTTGGCAGTATTCACTATTGGACCAATCTACGTTTCCACTTATATAAGCAGCTACGTTGCGAGATACCCATTTATGTCTGTCCCCGCAATTGATACTTCGTAAGAATTTAACTTAAAACATATTTTTTTCACGTTACATTATATATCTATATAATTAATTTATACAGATATAATGTACGTCTGTGTGATTAACATATCTGTTTATCATCATTCATTGAAAGTATCGATAACGGGAAGAGAATTAATGCGAATTCGTTGCCGGGGAACATTGATGTGTCTGCTCTTAATAATTCTACATTTAGATAATACATTAGACGTAATTATTTGTCGTGTTTAATACCTAGCCTTGTGTCTCTTTCATTCTTCTTCACTCTCTCGTTCTCTCGCTCTCTCCCAATCACACTATTATTTGTTCAATAAGGCGCGGGCTCGTTGATGTGTCTCCGTCGAGGTTGGTATCAAAATGATATCCTATCAAAGTTCCCGGCGCCGCGGTTGACGCTCGAACAAAATCGAGATCAGGAGACGACGAGACTCCGAGGTGATGCTGGTCGATCGTCGATCCAGTGAGAAACGGTTTTTAAGCCTTGACAGCCTTTATAAGGAGATCAGTGCTGAGGGATTTAGGCCTCTCGATGGGCAGTCCTAAGGCACGGTCCCAAACGAGAGAAGCGAGCACGCCCAACGCGCGCGACACACCGAACAGAACCGTGTAGTAGTTCATCTCCTTCATGCCATAGTATTGCAACAGCACACCCGAATGCGCGTCCACATTCGGCCACGGGTTCTTCACCTTGCCAGTCTCCAACAAAATTGGCGGAACTACCTTGTATACTTGTGCAACAAGCTGTAAAGGAGAAAATATCAACATTGATATTAATATCAAAATTTGATGCAAATTATTAACTTGGAATTAAATCAGAATCATGCTAATTGAATTCCGAATAGAGTGTGACTGTACATTGAGAAAAAAAGCTACTGATTAAAAAAAAAGTGAGTTTATTCAATTAAATATAACGGACACGGGCTGTCAAATATTTGTTAATTTTAAACAAATATTTATTAATTCAAACAATTAACATTGTATTGTATAATTAATTTAAATATTTGACCATTAAATGAGAATAAATTGAAATGAATAGAAATATGAATTTATTTCGATGTTTCCGATTTCTCGAATCGAAAAATGAATATATCTGAGTTCAACATGATGAATAGTTCTTTTGTATTTTAATTTATTTCAATTAAAAAATAGTTTAATATGGACATGAACCATCCAATTCAACATGATGAATAGCTCATTTCATATGCCTATCCGAGTAAAAAAATACTTATGTCGTAAATAACCTTAAGTTAAATTAAGTTAATAAATACATCCCAATTCAAAATTATGAATAAGAACAGTCTCGTTCGAATTCACTTCAATTAAAAAAAATTTCAATATATATCTATATATATATAATTTGTAAACTGTGAATACATCACAGTTTAAAATTAGGAAATATATATGCCATGTCCTGAATTCATATCAGAATACAGTATTGAATAGAAATGTTCCTGTTTCAATCGAAATGGATATAAAAATACTGTTCTATTTATATAAAAAAGGAATTATAAATTTATTGTAAAATCAAAAAAATATTTATAGAAAGATTTATTTTCAAGTCATTGTTTTCTTTTCTATCCATTTCATAAATAGAAACAAATTTATGCCCTCAGTCAATTCATTTCAATTCATTTCAATCCAACTCCGACCTCTAAAGCGCGAACTCGGATAAATTAAAATGAATTGGAATTTTTAATTCATTTCAATCCATTCTCATTTACTAAAAATCACTGCGAACTAAATGCATTTAGTTAGTAAGTTATAATAATTTTTTTCTCAATGTATGCAAATAAAAATGCAATGTTGAAAAAAATTGAATATTCCGAAGTTAATTTTCTCAATCTTTATGGCAATATTCTTAAATATTTAAAGAGATGGATTAATGAATTCGGTTATTTTCTTTTCTTATTTAAAGCAGAATAAAATCTTTCTATTACTTAAAACATTGTAATAAGATGCGCGATTTACCTTGAACAACGGATCGTCTGGCAAATGTTTCAACGCAAACTCCCTCTGACAGGTATACCTCGGATCGGTTTTCCTAAGAACAGCATGTCCGTAGCCGGGCACGACCTGGCCACTCTTCAGTGTATTCCAGATGAACTCCTTGAGTTTGTCATCGCTAGGACTGTCGCCAACCTGATCACGCAACTTCTCCAGCCATACCAGCACTTCCTGATTGGCCAAACCGTGCAGTGGTCCGGCAAGACCATTCATACCGGCGGAGAAGGATAGGTACGGATCTGATAAGGCGGATCCCACTAAGTGAGTGGTGTGAGCGGACACATTACCACCTTCATGATCCGAATGGATTGTCAAATAGAGACGCATCAGTTCGATAAATTGCAGATTGTCATAACCGAGCATGTTAGCGAAATTCCAGGACCAGTCCCGACCAGCGTCAACGGAGCCCAAACCCTTGCCGCCCTTGTAGATGTTGCGGTAAATGGTGGCGGCAACCACCGGTAGTTTGGCGATCAAATTCATCGAGTCCTCGTATATGCTTTCCCAGTACTTACTTTTGTGCACACCTTTGTTATACGCCTTAACAAATTCGCTCTCGCTGTTCAACAACGTAATCGCCGCGGAGAACTGCGTCATCGGATGTAGAGTCTTGGGGAAATTATTGAGGGCCTTGACCACGTGCTCGGGTAACGAGCTCCTGGATGCCCATTCCTGCGAGATAGCCTTCGTTTGCGCTTCTGTAGGTACGTCGCCAGTAATCAGCAGCCAGAAGAGACCCTCTGGAAGCGGTTCCGCGCCGCCGGATGCCTTCGGCAGGAGTTTCTGGCATTCGGGGATTGACTTCCCGCGGAATCGGATGCCCTCCTCCGGATCCAGTACCGATGGTTCCCACACAAGGCCCTTGATGCCGCGCATACCACCATACATCTGCATTCAAAACAAAGTATGTTAGATGGGGCAATAAAAAAAAAACTACAATAATATTATTGCAATTATTTTCAATAGACTTCTTTCGGCTGCCTAAATCCTCTAAGCTTTTTAAGTTTATTCTAATTAATTTCAATAATTTTAATATAATCATGAAAGATTAGAGTTCGTTGTAGTATTTTGAACATTAAGAGTCCTGTTTCAAGTTTATTTTTTAAAATATTCTATAATTATTAAAATTTCTCGAGAATCTTCTTCAAGAATAACGCTAATATTTCCTATTTATTAGAATAAAAATTTGAAATAATTCTTAATGAGTCTTCAAAATATTACAACGAGATATAAAAGGCTAATAAGAGTCAGAAAAACTTAAAAAAATCTCTATTGTTCATAATTATTGTTTATAATTAAAGATAGATATAATAAATAAAAACTATAGAAAGTACAAAAGTTAAAACGTTACAAAATACAATTACGTACATGTTTCGATCTTATATTTAGGCCCTCAAATGTACAAAAAATTTTTTTAGCGCAATAAAAAACATTGTTTAAAAATTAAGAATAGTACAGTTGAATCCGTTGAGAACGTTTTTTTTTAGACATTTTTCTTTACTCTTTAATTTATACGCTGAACGTTACACATTTATAATTGTGATATTAATCTTTTACCTCTTTTGACATCGAAATTTGACGATTTTTTATAATATTAATATGGATTTTCTCAATTATCGAACTCTGAGAACAACAAGAAATTTTTACAATCGGTCAATCAATCGCTTGAGCAATTTTCCGTTTCTCTAACATTCATCTAATTATGACGAAATGAAACAGTCACTTTCTTAATTTTTAAATGTTTTTTACTTCCCATTTATTAATTAACACTAATAATATTTCGTAAGGAGTCTCTGACGAGATAAGGTGATTTTGGGGTCATCAATCTTGAGATTGAAAATTTGAAAATTGCAAAAGTGAGACCTCTAACTCCCCGCGAAGGTTATCATAGGATCTTTGATCCAAATTTAACGCATAGCACTGTAACTCTTTTCTTGAATCGGAAAACTAAACAGAGTTATAAGAAGAACAATATTCTGACTTGTATACAAACCCATATTTAAAAAATATTAGCCTCATGGTCATTAACACGTTAATTATGCAGAGATCGGCGATAAATATAAAAGTAAGCCCACATAGCGTGATGAATGCGCAACAAGTAAGAGTCAGCTCATTTGATAACTTAATCGCCACGCGCTGCATTCGGGTGATAGTCAGCGAAAAAAAATACACTACTTATTGACGCTGCATGTGACAATCAAAAATTATCAACGTGCGTTACGATTGTCATGATCATTTAACAAGCACGCAAGCTTTATCAACTCACACTCTCAGGCTGGTAACACGATTAATAATCCATTTATCTTCCTCCTCCGTTGAATTTATGATTATTATAATTCTTAATGATAAATACGAATATATATATATATATATATATATATATATATATAAAATCATCACAATACAGTTAAAATCAATCGCGATAAAAAATTTTTAATTAAAAACGTTAATGTGTAGGACCGCATATCTCTTTTCTATCTTAGAAATAATATTTTATTTTAGAAAATTACTATTTCTTTGATTAAATTTAAAAATAATTAAAATAACTAGGATTGAATTATTTTATGATAATAAAAAAGATTGACTCATTAATAAAGTGCGTACCATGTCGACGGTGACTTCTCCGACTTTGGTAGATCCATGATCTTTACGGAAAGCTTTGACTCGCTCCTGTTCCTTCGGGATCTTGTCAATAAGAATCTTTTTAAGATCCGTAGATGCATCGGTGAACTGCCGTACAAAGACTGCCGACGTTATTTTCTGGAAGGAAAAGAATTATAATTAATAGTTGCTGCGGGATAACGAAAAACGCAGAATTTATCAAAAGTAATCTCAGGAATAAATACAGACGAAAGTTTTGTACGAACGTATATCAAAATCAACCCTTTAAAGTACAAACAATAATTTTCTAATCTCTCACTACACACTGTGGGTCGTTTGTGTCCTCGATTAATTTTTATCATTTTTATAAGTACACAAAAATTATTAAATAATTATAAATATTATTAAGTAACCATACATATATTTTAACATATTTAGAAAATAAAAGTACCTTATTAAAATTAAAGAATAGAAACCATTATTTAGCCAAAATCAAACTCCTAGTATTATTTCCAAAAAATGCAGGACGCGAATGACTCCAATCGTGTGTATTCAAGATTAAATACGATAAAAATTATATTATGCGATTTTGTATAATTATACTATAGAGTTAAACAAAATATAGTTAAATAAAAAAATGTCTCATCTTTTTTCAATAGACAACTTTTGTAAGCATAATTTGATTATATGTATTCAATAAGAATACATTCAAACAGAATGAAGCTTAAAAGAAGTGGTAGGAAAAAAAATGCTTTATGAATGAGATTTTACACATTTAAAACTTGCCTTTCAATTCCTCTAGAAAAGAAAAAAAAAGAAACGCGAAAAAATCTTACCTAATCCCCAATAAATTAAATTATACAATTTATACAATTTTTATCCTCCATGTCAAATGGAGGATAAAAATTTAAAATAAACGCAACTTTATTCGATTTTTTCCCAAGTTAATTTTTAAACCACAAACTTCTGGCCATTTGTTTTCCGTTTTCAATTCTCTTGCGAAACATTCTATGCGTGACGTACATATTGTATAGAGAATTGTCACGGTAGAAGACACATGTGGATTACATAAAAGCGACAACTATTGTCAATTGACATAAGTGTTCGTTGGGTTAATAAATTTGCATTGAAAAACTATAATTTCATAATGCTACAAGGACAGAAAACAGATATTAAGATAATAATTTTTTTATACAACTGTCTCGTGTAATTCATAAAATTTTTTCACAACATATGATTATAACATTTTAATGACAGATTTATAGAGCCTAAACAGAAGGCTCTTAATATATTCCTATAAGACTTGTAAGAATTTTTAAGTGCTTATATCTTTATATTTTTAGATAACTTCTTACTAGTCATAAAATTTACAAGAAATCAAGAAGAATAGTTATTTATGAATAATCACGTCTTACGTAAAATTAGAATACTAGTCATAAATTCTTTCAAATTTTACGAGAACACGTTACAAGTTTTACGATTCTACTTAGAATTGACTCGTTAATACTTTAAGGAAGATTGATATTTAATTATTATTATTATTATTATATTGATTTATTATTGATATTTTTATACATTTATTTGTGTCTGAGAATGGAAATGTAACAGAATGACAAAAATGATATGAGATTTATTGATATTCTCATTTATATTTGTCCATAAAAATAAAAATTTATAAAGAATCAGAATTATTCAAAAGTAATTTTCAAAATTTATTTTTAAATTTTTATTCGATTATATCGATCGCCAGTTGATTCTAAATTTTGAATACAAAGAATACTTATATTTATACGCGAAATGTTACGAAAGAATTACGTGAGTGATAAATTATCCTTTGTTAAACTCATAATCGGTTCTTGTGACGTGTGACAAAGCATAAAAAATTCCGTAATCGTTTCTCATCTCGACATGTATCATCGAATGTCATAAGATACGTTAAATAAGAACGAGATCATGAAGTCTCGAGGTCATTATCAAACATTATCATATGCATTCATGGAAACGCATTAGAGGAGAGAATTAATTCTTCACTCATTCGTATATTTCTATGAAGTATTTATATATAGTATAAGTATCTATTATCTTTAACATGATAAATGTCTCAATTTAGATCAAATCGAATCTTAGAATCGAAACAAATTTCAAGAATCGCTCCGCGCGATTTTAGAATCGCGATTACAATAAGTATAACCGACTGTAATCTTCTGATAACGATAAGTAGAAGTAATGGTGGCAAAGATAACGATAAGAATTGCAGTTGTAGGTGATAAGGATAATATGCGATGAAAATATCTAGGCTCTTAAACGAGAAAGGGAAGATTAGCTCAATATAATCGCCAATGGCTGCGGTTTGGCAGATACAACAGATGAATAAGCGCTCGCGGCGATGATGCTATTGATGTATTCTTCTATATATATTCTGCTATAGATCTAAAATGCTGATTGGATGATCTAAAAGAATATACCAATAGCAGCGAGCGTTTATTCAACTGTTGAGTCGGCTGAACGTAATCAATGTGTACAAGCCCACTGGGGGGGCCACGTGACTATGAATTATAAATTACAGTAATTACACGTTCGTCAGATACGCAGATACGAAGTTGCTTAATTCTCTTTTTTTTTCCCTGTCGAGCGAAGTGAAAGTCGCATGATGTGTACATATATATATATATATATATATATATATATATATATATATATATATATATATTTATATATAAAGATATGCGTTTTTAATATTTTAGATATTATATATAGACACAAAAAAAAAAAAAATAAATATATATATATACATATTAA